>Ga0066836_10000309_pt1 | contig 22635 bp, 18 predicted proteins | sample ETNtaG_18_FD_71568 | JGI IMG/M metagenome (GOLD analysis project Ga0066836, IMG submission 71568) | Marine microbial and viral communities from oxygen minimum zone, Eastern Pacific Ocean - ETNP201302SV91 | ecosystem: Environmental > Aquatic > Marine > Oceanic | place: Pacific Ocean: Eastern... | reverse complement strand
TTAGACTACATAGCAATTGACAAATTGAAAATTAATAAAGTTAAAAAAATTTTAAATGGAATTGTAAAAGGATGTATACAAGCGCAATGTTCTTTAGTAGGTGGAGAAATGGCAGAAATGCCAGGAACATACTCTAAAAATAAATTTGATTTAGCGGGTTTTGCTATAGGAGTAGTTGAAAAAAAATTATTACTAACAAAAAATAAAATTAAAAATAATGATGTTGTTTTAGGCATACCTTCTTCGGGATTGCATTCAAATGGATTTTCGCTTGTAAGACATATTTTGAAGAAAAAGAAAATAAATTTAAAAAAGAATTTAACTAAAAAAATTAGAACTGAACTATTAAAACCTACAAAAATTTATGTAAGCGAAATATCTAAATTAACTAAAAAAAAATTAATTAATGGTTGTGCAAATATTACTGGGGGCGGGATAATAAATAATTTGGTTAGAGTGATTCCTGAAAATCTTTGTCTTAATATAAATTTAGAAAACATAAAGATTCCTAAAATTTTTAAATGGTTAAAAAATAAAAAAATTTCAGATACTGAAATGATTAATACATTTAATTGTGGAGTGGGTTTTTGCTTAATCGCAAATAAAAAAAATATAAATAAAATAAAAAAGATTTTTTCTAAAAATTACCAGCCTTACGAAATTGGTTTTATATCTAAACATAAAAATCAATTTAAAAAATACGGTAAACTAAAATGGTAAAAAAAATAAAAACGTGTGTATTTATATCAGGATCAGGAACAAATCTTAAGTCTCTAATACGAAATTCAAGGGATTATAATTTTCCAATAAAGATCGAGTTAATAATATCCAACAATATAAATGCTAATGGCTTAAAATATGCTCGTAAATATAATATTCCATATAAAGTTTTTAAATATAAAAGTAAAATTATTTTTGAAAAAAATTGCTTATTAGAATTAAAAAAAAGAAAAATTAGATTTATATGCTTGGCAGGTTTTATGAAGGTTTTATCTAAAAAATTTATAGAAAATTTTAAGTATAAAATTTTTAATATACATCCTTCTTTATTGCCTAAATTTAAAGGTATAAATACCCATGGTAGAGTGCTTAAAAGTGGAGAAAAATTTACTGGGTGTACTGTTCACCTTGTTACTTCAAAGCTAGACTCCGGTAAAATTATTCTTCAAAAAAAAATTTCTGTTCTAGATAATGATACTGAAAAATCTCTGAGGGAGAGAGTTTTAAAGCAAGAGCATAAACTTTATGCAAAAGCTATAAGGTATACTTTTGGATAACTAATTTTTAAAAAAAAAAGAAATCTCAGTCTTGGCATTTTCAACACTATCTGAGCCATGCACAGAATTTTTATCTATTGATATGCCATACATTTTTCTAAGAGTTCCCTCTTCTGATTTTGATGGATCAGTTGCTCCCATTAATTTTCTATTTTGCAAAACTGCATTTTCTCCCTCCAATACCATAACTACAATTGGTCCAGATGATAAATAATTGCATAAATCATTGTAAAATGGTTTGGTTTGATGAACTTTATAAAATTCTGAAGCTTCGTCTTTAGAAATTTGTACTTTTTTACTTTTCACAATTTTTAAATTTTTTTCTTTGAAAAAATCTTTAATTTTGTTTTCTAAATTTCTTTCTATAGCATCAGGTTTAATTATTGATAAAGTTTGTTCTATCATTTTTTACTCATAAAATTCTCTGATTAAATTATTTAAAAGTCTTACTCCAAATCCTGTTGCGCCGCCAGGATTTAAATTAGCAGCTTTTTTAGAAAAAGCCATTCCAGCGATATCTAGATGCGCCCAAGGAGTCTTCTTTAGTATAAATCTTTGCAAAAATTGTGCAGCGGTAATAGATCCAGCTCCTCCTGCATAATTTATATTTTGAACATCTGCTATAGGAGAATTTATCAATTTGTCGTAGTTTTTATGCAGTGGTAATCTCCAAACTTTTTCGTTAACATTTTCGCTTGCTTTAAAAATATTTTTTGATAATTCATCATCATTTGAAAATAAGCCAGCATACTCTTCGCCCAAAGCCATAATAATAGCTCCTGTTAATGTGGCTAGATCAATAATAAATTTGGGTTTAAATTTTTCTTCAGTATAAGTAAGTGCATCTGCTAAAACTAATCTACCTTCTGCATCAGTGTTAAGAACTTCAATTGTTTTTCCAGAATATGATTTAACAATATCTCCAGGCCTTTGTGCATTTCCATCTGGCATATTTTCAACGAGACCGACTACTCCTACTGCATTAATTTTTGCTTTTCTAAGGGCAAGACTTTTCATTAAACCTACAACTACAGCAGAACCACCCATATCATATTTCATTTCCTCCATAAATCTTGCTGGTTTTAGAGAAATTCCTCCAGTATCAAAGCAAACTCCCTTGCCCACAAATGCTAGGGGTTTTCCAAAACTATTTTTGGCTCCATTCCATCTAATCACTACTACAAATGACTCGTTTTCACTGCCTTGTCCAACGCCTAGTAAAGAATACATTCCCAATTTTTTTAGTTTTGCTTCGTTTAAAATTTCAACTTTTAGACCTAGTTTAGAAAGTTTTTTTATTTCTTCTGTATATTTTTTTGGATTTAAAACATTTGGTGGTTCTGAAACTAAATCTCTACTTAAAAAGACTCCTTCTTTTATAGCATCATAATATTTATAATCCTTTCTAATTTTTTCTTGATAAGATGAAATAATCTTAAAACTAATTTTTTTATTAATTTTTTCTTTATTCAACGTTTTATACTTATTAAAAGTATAAGACTTTAAATTATAGCCAAATATAAACTCAGAAAAAACTTTTGATAATTTATCTTTGTTTTCGCTTAAAGAATCTGCATATATATCGATTGAATTTATAGTTTTATCATTTTTAATATATGTAAAAAATGATCCACCAATCTCTTCAAAATAATATTTTTCTTTTTTATTTTTAACTTTAATTATAAAACATTTCTTCTTATCTGAAATATCAAGTGAGCTTATTTCAGCTTTTTGGTCTTTTGTTCTTAATAATTTTAGGAATAAGTTAATTTTTTTACTTATATCTTTAGATAATATCTTTTTTTTGTCTTCATATTCATATTTTTCATTCACAAATATTGCAAATGCATTGCTATTTTGGCTAAAACTATTCGTAAAACTCAACATTTATCACTCCGGTATATAGATTTTAGAAGATACAATCATACACATAACATCAAAATTCTAGATAACAAGTGTGCTCTTTTTTGGTCCTTAAAAAGATTCAAAATTAAACATCAAATAGTCGAAAAAACTATGATTTAAGCCATTTATAGGCTCTAAAGTATTTGCAAAATTTTAAGCCAAACGCCCAAAAATCCTATAATTTAAGCCATTTTTTACCTATTTCGCCCTATAATTTAACGTATAAATTGAATTGTGCCTAAAGTTGTCTTATTAACTATATATAACGCCTATTTATAATGAAAAACAAAATTTATAGATATTTTTTTTATGAATTATTTCGCTATTTTAGTGTCGTACTTTTCGCATTAACAGCTATTATTTGGACAATTCAGGCAGTAAATTTTCTAGATTTGGTTACAGATGATGGGCATGCTTTTGCTATATATTTTTATTATTCAATATTAACTATTCCTAAAATATTAACAAAATTAATACCTTTTTCGTTTTTGATATCGCTAATTATCACAATATTGAAAATGGAAAAAGATAATGAATTAATTGTTTTGTGGACATCTGGATTAAATAAAATTTATATCGTAAATCTTATTTTTAAAATTTCTTTATTAGTAATGTTCTTACAACTACTAATGTCATTAATAATTAACCCCGAAACTTTAAATCATTCAAGAAAACTGCTAAAAAATTCCGAACTTCAATTTACATCATCTTTGCTGAAAGAAAAAGAATTTAATGATACTGTTGAAGGTCTAACAGTATTTGTAGAAAGAAAAAAAGAAAATGAAATTTATCAAAATATATTTATTAGAGATGATGGAAAAGTTTTAACCACAGTTTCCAGCGGTTCATCAACAATATTTGCAAAATCTGGTTTTGTTAGCGAAGACGAACAAAGTTTAATCTTAATAGATGGAAATATACAAAAGGAAGAGGAAGACCAGTCTGTCAGCATAGTTAATTTTAAAAAAACATCTATAAATTTATCTGGCATTTCTACAAAAACTATTTCAGAACCAAAGATACAAGAAACGTCTACAATTAGAATAATAAATTGTTTATTAAAAAAGAATTTTTATATTCATAATTGTGATAAATCTGAAAAATTTAATAAAGATATAAAGATAGAAATTAATAAAAGATTTGGTATGCCGTTTTTTATTCCATTGATTGGTTTAATAGCATGTTTTTTATTAACGTCTAAAAGAGATAAAAAAATTTATTATTCATATAAGTATATATATTTTTTAATTGGATTTATGTTTTTAGTTGTATCTGAAATTTCTGTTAGATATTCAGGAATGTCTATAAATTATACTTTAATTTATTATTCTATACCAATTGTACTACTTCCAATTGTTTATTTTTTATTAATAAGAACTTTTAAATATGAAAACTTGAATTAATTAAAATGTTAAAATCTTTTATTATAAGTAAATATTTAGCAAAGGAATTCTTTAAAATTATAGCTGCTATGACTTTTGGATTTTTTTGTTTAGGTTTTATTTTAAATATTTTTGAAGAGATAAACTTTTTTAAGGATTTTGAAGTTGGAATTGAAATCCCTATTATTTTATCAACTTTATTTGTGCCTACCCTACTTTATGAAATGTTTCCGTTTGTGGTTCTGGTATCTGGTTTATGGTTTTTTTTAAAAATAAAAAAGAATGATGAATTTATAGCTCTAAAAATTTCTGGATTATCAAATATTTCTATTATTTTAATACCAAGTATATTATCAGTTTTTTTAGGTATCATTTTTATAACAACTATAAATCCTGTGACATCTATATTAGTAAAAAAATATGAATCAATTAAAGGAGCTTATGAAAAAGACCAAGATTATTTAGCTTCTGTCACTGTTAATGGAATTTGGATTAAAGAAAAAAGTTTGGATAAAAACTTTATAATTAGATCTTCGCATTTAGACGGTAATAATTTAGTAGATGTAACAATATATGAATTTGACTATGATAATAATTTTTTAAGGAGAATTAATTCTAAAACTGCAAATATAAGTTATTCGGATTGGAGTTTCAAAAACGTTAAAATTTATGACAGAGAAGGACGTTTAACTAATAAAAATGCTAAAGATTATGCCCACAGAAGCATCTATGACATTAAAAAAATTAAAAGCCTTTATTCTAACCTTGATACTATATCGTTTTGGTCGTTAAGTGATGAAATCAAACTCCTAGAAGTGCGAGGTTACTCCACTAGAGAAATGAGAGCAAAATTTCAAAAATCACTAGTTTTTCCTTTGTTTCTTTTGAGTATGGTTTTGTTGAGCGGTGTATTCACTCTTGGATCAAATTTCAAAGAAAGCAATTGGACATATGTTTTTATTGCCATAATTACTAGTGTTTTAATATTTTACTTTAATGATTTTTCAGCAGCATTAGGGAAAACTGACAAATTACCTATTGAAGTTTCGGTATGGATGCCAATTGTAATTATTTTTATTTTCAGCAGCGTCGGACTTATAAATGCAAACCAAAAATAAAATAGTTTTAATAATTATCTGTTTATTAAATTTTTCTATATTTAGTACATTTGTACAATCTGATGAATTTGATATCTCAGCTATAGAAGTTGCTGTTGATAAAAAAAATAATACCATCATTGGAAAAGGTTCGGTTGAAGCAATAGATTCTGATGGAAGGGTAATAAAAGCAGAAAAAATAACATACAAAAAAAACAATGAACTTCTAATAGCAGAAGGTTCTGTAAAAATTTTTGATAAAGAAGGTAATATTTTAAAAGCTAATAAAGCTTCTTATGATAAAATTAATGAACTTATTACTACTTTTGGTGAATCTGAACTAGAAATAGAAAATGGTTACAAATTAATATCAAGTAATATTTTTTACAATGTCAAAAATAAAATAATGAACTCTGATAAAAATTCTAAATTTACTGATCAAGATGGCAACGTTGTAGTTGTTGATATGTTTCAATATCAAGTTAAAGAAAATTTATTTTCTTCCATAGGAAATATAAAAGTTGTCGATGTAAGTAAAAATAAATATTCTTTTAAAGAATTGCACATTGATACTAAAAAAAAAGAGATGATTGGGTCAGATGTTAGTGTTTTGCTAGATCAGGAAAATTTTGGTCTTGATAATAAGAATGACCCAAGAATCGTAGCTAATGATATTTTTGTATCGAAAAATAAAACAAATTTATCTAAAGGTGTTTTTACAGTTTGTAAAATAAGAAAAGATAAATGTCCACCTTGGTCTATACAAGCAAAGGAAATTAGTCACGATAAAATAAAGAAAACAATTTATTATGATCATGCAATATTAAAATTTTATGATGTTCCAATTTTTTATTTCCCAAAATTTTTTCATCCAGACCCCACTGTTAAAAGACAATCAGGTTTTCTTACCCCATTTTTTACTGACTCTTCAGTTGTTGGAACTGGTTTTGGCTTACCTTATTATTGGGCGATTAATAATAGTAAAGATTTGACTTTTACTCCCAAAATTTACGCTGAAGAAAATTTATTATATTTAAACGAATACAGACAAGCATTTAAAAATGGTTTTTTAACATTAGATACAAGCTATACATCTGGATATAAAAATAAAACAAAAAAACAAACAGATGGATCCAGAAATCATTTTTTTACTGATCTATTCTTTAATTTAGGAAAAAATAAATCTTACGATAGCAATTTATCTTTAAAAATCCAAAGAACCTCTAATGACACATATTTTAGAGCTCATGATATTAATACTGCCTTGGTTGATTCTTCTAATACAGACCTAACAAATGAAATTAGTTATCAATTTAGTAAAAATGATATGTACATAAATGTTTTTAGTACAGTTCATGAAAATTTAAGAGAAGATTCAAATGCAAGGTATGAATATATTTTACCAAACATAATGTACGGAAAAACTTTCTTTTCAGATAAATTTGGGGTTATTGATTTTAAATCAAACGCATTACATAGAAATTATCATGTTAACAAACACACTACCTTTTTTAATAATGATATAATTTGGAGCCCTGGAAATAAAATTACAAAGAAAGGATTTGTTAATACAATTGAAGGAATAATTAGTAACATAAACTATAATGCCAGTGATACAACTGATTATAAAAATGGTGGAACTATTAATGAATTAAGAAGTGTTATAAGTTTAAAAAGTTCGTTACCTATGAAAAAAGATTCTGGTAGTTTTTTTAATATTTTCTCTCCAAATTTTATGATTAGATATGCCCCTGGACATATGAGGAATCTAAGTAAAGATGATGTTATGCTTAATTATGCAAATTTATATTCAACAAATAAAACATCTGAAATAGAGGATGGTTTAAGCGCTATTCTTGGCTTTGATTTTACTACAAATCAAAAAATGGCAAATAACACAAGTAGAGAAAAGCTTTCTATTTCTTTAGGTCAAGTTTTCAATATAGAAGAAAATGAAGATATGCCTTCAAGAAGTTCATTAGATCAAAAAGCTTCTGATGTAGTTGGTAAAATGGAGTATAATTTTTCGCAAATTGGTAAAATTGGTTATAAATTCTCACTTGATCATAACTTAGAAGATTTTAACTATAATGAAATATCGACAGACTTAATTTTTGGTAATATTGGTTTTAATCTAGATTACTTAGAGGAACAGAGCCATATAGGAACTGAACATTATGTAAGTAGTGGAGTTTCACTTAATTTCAATGATTCAAACAAACTAAGTTTTTCAACAAAGAAAAATTTTAAAACTGATAGTACAGAGCTTTACGACATGAGCTATCAATACACAAATGACTGCTTAACTGCTGGCTTAGTTTATAGACGTGAATTTTATGAGGATAATGATGTAGAGAAGAAAAATACTTTAATGTTTACAATAAAATTTGTACCATTTACTGGAGCGAAAGCCCCAATTTTATCACCATGATGAAAATGAAAAAATTAATTATTTTTTTTATAATAGCAACTTTTTCCATTTCTGAAAGTTTTTCAAAAATAGAAGATTCAATATATGTAACTGTAGGTAATAAAGCTATAACACACTCCGATATTATTAATGAGATTAAAATTATTTTAATTCTAAATGGGCAAACTTATTCTGAACAACAAAAAGTAGTATTAGAAAAAGCCGCTCTTAAATCAGTAATAAAAAGAGAGATAAAAAAAATGGAATTAGAAAAATTTGAGAATTTAAAATTTAATCCAGCAGACTTAGATAAAGAATTATTAAAATTAGCTAATAATTTAAATATTGATTTACAAACTCTAAAAGATGCTTTTATTGCAAATGAAATTAATTTTGCAGATATTGTTGAACAAATGAAAACAGAACTACTTTGGAATACTTTAATTTTTGAGCTATATAAGAATCGTTTAACTGTAAGTAAAAACGAAATTCAAGAACAATTAGAAACAATTAACAAGAATGAAACAAATAAAATTACTGAAGAATATTTATTATCTGAAATAGTGATACCGCCAGTTGAAAATAATAAAATAGAAGAAGAAATTAAAAAAATAAAAGATAAAATATTAATAGAAGGTTTCTCAAATGCTGCGGCAAGTCTAAGTATAAGTGAAACTTCTGAAAAAGGAGGGGATTTAGGTTGGGTAAGTGAAAAATCAATTTCAAATGAATTAAAAATTAAAATTCAAAATACTCCTAAAGGAAAACTTTCTGAACCAGTGTTTATAAAAGAAGGTATTCTGTTTTTTTTAGTAAGAGATAAAAAAATAATCACTTTAGCTGATGAATTAGAAAGAACAAAGGAAAGACTTGTGCAAATTGAAAAAGCAAAAATACTTAGAATGTTTTCTTTATCACATTACGATTCTATAAAAAGATCAACTGCTATAAAATATCACTAATGAATAAAGTAATAGCTATAGTAGCTGGAGAACCTAATAGTATATCGTCAGAAATTATTTTCAAAACTTGGAAATCAGTGAAAAATAAAAAAAATTTGATAGTAATTGGTAGTATTAAACTTTTAGAGCTGCAAAAAAAAAGTTTAAAGCAAAAAATTGAGATAAAAGAAATTAAAAGTAATTTTAATTTTAGAAAACTTAAAAAAGATGAAATGCAAGTTATAAATGTAAATTTTAATCAAAAAAAACCTTTTCAAAAAATATCAAATAAATCAAATAAATATATACTTAAGTGTTTTGATTTAGCAGTTAATTTAATAAAACTTAAAAAGATCTATGGTTTAATTAATTGTCCTGTTGCCAAAGAAAAATTATTTTATAAAAAGCACCAAGGAGTTACAGAATTTATTTCGAATAAATTTAAAACTAAAGGCAAAGAAGTAATGCTTTTATACAATAATAAACTTTCAGTTTCTCCAATTACTACACATATTCCTATAAACAAAGTAAGCAAAAAAATTACAAAAAAAAAAATTATAAATAATATAAAAACAATAAATAATTTTTATAAAAAAAAATTTAAAATTAAACCAAAATTTGCCATCTTAGGTTTAAATCCACATAATTTTGGTGGGTCAAAATATTCTGAAGAAGATGAAATTATACGCCCATCTATAAAGGCTTTAAAAAAATTAAATTTTAATGTTATTGGGCCTATTTCGCCGGATTCAAGTTTTGTATATTTTAAAAAATATAATATCGATGTAATAATTGGAATGTATCACGACCAAGTGCTTTCTCCATTCAAAGCTCTGTACAAACATGATGCTATAAATGTCACTCTTGGTCTACCGTGCATTCGAATTTCCCCTGATCATGGAGTGGGAGAAAATATAATGGGAAAAAACTTAGCTGATCCGAAAAGTTTAATTCTTTCAACTAACTTTTTTAATAAAATCAATTAAATCTTAAAACATTCTCTAAAATTAATCGTTATCTGTGAGTCCTGCGCCAGCACCTTTTCTTTTTGAACTATCAGTTTCCTCAACAAAAGTTTTTTCAGAAATTTTATATAGTTCTTTCCATTCCTTGTTGGAGAATAAATTTTTATTTTCTAAAAACTCAATATTCATTTCCTTGACTAAAGAAATAACTTGTTCATCTAAATTATTTGATAAAATTGACTTATTAAAATTCATTAATAAACTAGATTTGTTAAACTTTACCAATATTTTTTTACCAACTATTTCTGAAACTTTGCTTATAAAAGGTAATATTAGAATTGGATAATTAACATTATAAAATTTAATATTCTTTAAAACTTCTAATTTTTGACACTGATCTAAAAATGCAACTCCACAATAAATTGGGCATATTTCTTTATTCTTATTCTCTCGAACTATTTTATTTACTTTTTCTGGATGATTTTTTTCAATTTTATTTAGATATAAGTTTAAGTTTTTAATACCTGGCAAACCAAATAATTCTAAACTCCTGATAGCTTTACCTATTTCTTCAGCAATGCCCCATGAAAAACCAGCAGCTCTTGAAGCTCTTTTTGATGTTATATCAATTTCGCTAAGGGACTGCATAATTAATTGATTGCGTTATATACCCAAGTATCATTAGATGTTTTCATCTCGTGAGATAAAGGTGCCCCTTGGTACATGTTAATTCTAAGCCATTTATCTGATCTTGGATCAAATTTAACTGCCCCAAAAAAAGAAAGTTTTAATCTCAACATGTCGATTGGAACCAATGAAGCTCCAATTGTATTATCTTGAATTTCTGAGTAAGGAAATTGATCTACTATAAAAGCTCTCCTAACGACATGTCTCACATCATCATTTTTTAAAAGAAATTCTGCGATTGTATTTTTTTGTTTTTCTTTAACTATTTTTTCATAAAGTTTTTTAATATCACGAGCTATAGCTAGTGGTTGTTCTAATTCAGCTCCATACTCTTCATATCTGTTAGCAACTCTAGGTTCTTCTTTATTTTTTGATATAAACCAAAAATTACGATTGCTATCTTTTGTATTAAAATCAATTTTTATAATTGATTTATAATTATTCTCTAAAATTTTTTTAAGATCAGAAACTTTTTTATAAGTTGGAATTGTAAAGTAATCCTCTTCTTCTGAGCTCATATTATTAATTAAAGGATCAATAATTTTATCATAAGGTTCCATCATCATTGAGACAATATATTCTAAAGACTCATCATCAAGATTGCTCTCAACCCATAAATAGATTTCATTCCAAAGGTAATTTTTTTTTATTGAACATTCATTTTTTAAAAATTTATCAAATTTTATTAGTCCTTCTTTTAAGGAATTAATTTTAGCATTTTGGTATTTGCTGTTAGTTACCCAGGAATTAATACTAGTTTTTGATTTCAGAAGACAATCTTTAAAAAAATTTAATTCATTAATATGAACTTCTTTTAAAGACCTAATTTCTTTTAAAGCTTTTTCTCTACAATAAATCCAATTATGTAATAAAGTTGGGTGGTTTACTATGAAAGGAGCCATTCCCAGTCCTGTTGAATTTCCAATACCTAAATTTCTTGCAATATTTAAATCTAAATCTATAGCTTTGTTTGGATTTTTAAATTTTGCTATGTGATTAACTTGATCAAAGGTAAATTGTCTTACTAAATACACAAGCATCATTTCTAATCTAAATGGACCGTATATTTCTTTTCTATCTTTGATTCTGAAACGGTCGGCTAAACCAAATTTTCCTGACCCATAAACAGCTGTTGTTCGATATAGATATCCAACTTTATTTAATAACTTTTTATTTGGTTGTTTTCCGAGGCTTAAAGAATCAACAACATGATCAAAAACCCTTAATGACTTATTTGCCCTAGATAGAGTCAGCTCTTTGCATGATACTCTTCCTACTTCTTGTTTAGGTACATTTTCTTTTAAACGTTTAATATCTTCTTTAGTTGGAACTCCATCATGTAAAACAAAAGCAGCATCCCATTTTGTAGCTATAACTCTATCTGATCTTTCGTCAGGGTTTATATGCTGCGCAAAACAAACTAAAGAATAATTTCTTTCATTTTTGCTAAAAGAGTAGATTGCTGTACCATAACCTCTTTTATCTAAATCAAACAAATTTCTTTGGTAATCCCAATCTTTAAATTCTCTAATAAAACTTCTCAAAAAAGAAAGTTTAGATTGGTGAAATGATCCTAGCCTTGAAAGTTTCATTATTTCATTAGGATCTCTAAATTTTATATTTATTTTTCTCAAGTGTTTACACCTCGGTAAAAATTATACCAATTATTTCCTAGTATGTCATTTACCTCGGTTTCTTTAAAGCCGGCTGTTTTTAAACCCTGTTCTAAATTTTTAAAACCTCTAGCATCCTCAAACCAACTCGGTTGTTTAGGAAAGCTGGCGTCTAATGATGTTCCTTCACCATAATCTTTTGTTTTTGTCCATTTCCCATTTCTCATCCAATCAACAACAGAATTTGGGTGTCCTATACAAAGATCAGAACCTATTCCTATATGTTTTACCCCTATCATGTCAGCTGTTTTAGCTGCCATTTCACAAAAACTTTTTAAAGTACAGTTTGATTTATCCTTTAAATGATGAGGATACAAAGAAAGTCCTATTATTCCACCAGAGTCTGCTAAAGCTTTTAAAACTTCATTTGATTTATTTCTTTTGGCAGCAAACCAAAAAGATGGATTTGCGTGTGTAATTGCTATTGGTTTGGAGGATATTTTAATTGCATCTAATGTAGATTTTTCTGCAGAATGAGACATATCAACTACTATACCTAGTCTGTTCATTTCTTTAATTACCTCTTTTCCCATTCTTGTGACTCCACTATCGTTCTCTTCGTAACAACCGGTAGCTAACAGTGATTGATTGTTATAGGTTAATTGCATAAAAACTATTCCTAATTTTTTAATTTCTTCAACTAGACCAATATTATCCCCTATTGGTGAGCAGTTCTGAAATCCAAAAAAAACTGCTGTTTTTTTTTCTTTAAGTGCCCTATCTATATCTTCAAAAGATTTTCCATGAAAAATTAAATTTTTAAATTCTTTAAAATATTTATTCCAAACACTTATATTTTTTTTTACTTCATTAAAGTCTTCATGGTAAGCTATAGTGACATGGATGGCATTTAATTTTGCTTCATTGTTAATTTCAAATATTTCCTTAGACCAATTACAATACTGCAGATTATCGATTCGATAATTATTCATTTTTAGTAGATTAACTTGTTTTATTTTTTTTGACCACGATGTTTTTGCATTCTTTGCCCGTATCTTTGTGTAATTCTATCAAAAATAATTGCTAAGGCTACAATTGCTAAACCATTAAATAATCCAAGCGCAAGGTATTGATTTGATATTGCTCTTAAAATTGGAACTCCTAAACCTTTAACACCAATCATTGAGGCTATAACTACCATTGCTAATGCCATCATTATAGTTTGATTCACTCCAGCAAAAATAGTTGGTAAAGCTAAAGGGATTTGTACAGATTTTAATTTTTGCAATGTAGTCGCTCCAAAAGCAGTGCTAGCTTCGATAGTTTCTTTGTCAACTTCACGAATTCCAAGGTTTGTTAATCTTATTATTGGTGGAACAGCGTATATACAAACTGCAATTAAACCAGGAATTTTTCCTATACCAAGCAACATTAAAATAGGAATTAAATAAACAAAACTTGGTATAGTTTGCATCATATCTAATACTGGAAGCATTGATTTTTCTACTCTATTAGATTTTGCCATTAGTACTCCTATTGGTATTCCTACAACTATACACATAATTGTACATACAGTTATAATTGCTACTGTTGCCATACAGTCTTTCCACATTCCAAAGTATCCGATAAGTATAAAAGCTACCACGCTTCCAACTACAAGTTTCCAGCTCCTTGAGCCTAACCAAGCTAATAGACCAATCACTAATAATATTATTGGCCAAGGTGTAGCTAATAGTAGTTTTTCTAATCTAATTAAAAAAAATAATAACGGATCAAAAAAGGCTTCTATACCATCGCCATAAGCTCTAGAAAATTCTCTGAACGCATGATCAATTCCTTTTCTTAGCTCCATCAAGGATGTGCGTTCCATCACGGGAAACTTGGTTAAAAATTCCATTTAATTCCTAAAAAAAGTTAACGAGCCTATAATTAAATAGGCTCGTTAAATAAATTATATTTTAAAGACCAGCTTTGATTTTTTTCTTAGCTCCTGAAGATACCCATTTGCCCCAAACATCTTCATGCTTTTTCAAAAACTCAACTGCTGCATCTGAACCTTTAGCTTGGTTGTCAGCCATATAAACAAGCATTCCATTCATTACATCACCTGGGTAAGTACGTTTTTTAACATATTTTAAAGCGTCTTTTCCTCCAGTGCTAGCAAAGTTTGCTGTAACGATAGAATTAACTTCAGATTTTGTCCATGCAGTTGGTTTAGGATCTGCACAATCTTGTTCAGCTAAAGTTATACAGTTATCCCAGTTATCTCTGCTGTGAAATTTCACACCAAATTCTACTGGTATCAAACCATATTTTCCAACCATTGATGTTGGATTCCAATAGTAACCAAACCAAGGATTTCCAGAGTCAGCTGCTTTAGATATTGTACCATCTAAACCTGCTGCAGAACCTGGATCAATTAAAACCCATCCTTTTTTTTCCATCTCAAATGCTCTAAAAAGGTTTGCATTAGCTAATTGACATCCCCAACCTGCTGGGCAACCAACAAAAGCTCCTTTTGAAGGATCTTCTTTAGATGGAAACCATTCTGGATGTTCTAAAATTTCCATTGCAGTCATACCTTTTATCTTTGGATGTTTTTTGACAGTTCCTGGAGTTATCCACCAACCTTCACCAAGTCCTGTAATTGGTGCTTTGTTAGCTATAATCAATCTTTTTTCAGATACTGCTTTTTTTAAAGGCGTATAAACAGCATTTGCCCATTGTTCTGGGTTCATATCTGGTTCACCTTTTTCATCCATAGAAGTAAAAGTTGGCATAGTAGCTCCTGGTATAAGTTCTACCTCGCAACCATATCCTTTTTCTAAAATGATTTTGTCAACATTGGCCATCAGTTCTGCTGAAGCCCAGTTTTGTTCAGCAATAACAAGTTTTCCACAGGCTGCATTTGCGTTCACGTTAAATAAAGTGAATCCCAAAACAACTATTGCAGAAGTTAGTAGTTTTTTTAACTTACTCATTTTTAATCCTCATTATTATTTATTATTTGCACATTCAAACATAAATTAAAAAAATATGTAACCCTAAGAACAACTTATGATTGTAATTTATTCAATTTCATGTGAAAATTTATTAAAATAATAAAGAAATATTCTTATCAAGGAACAAAGCTTCATCTTGAAATGGATGAAATTTGAATTAGCTTTTATTTTATTAAACTCCTAGGTACCCAAATTCTAATGATGCATCTGTTATATGGTGATACAGAGACTCGCCGAAGCTTCTTAGAGTAAGAAGATTAAATGTTTGTGAATCTTCGTCAATACAATCTACTACAATATTGATTCCATGAAAAACAGAGCTATAACAACTATTTTTTTTAAAATCATTAAAATTGATTGGACATCCTTTTTTTAACACTTCCTTAGAACGATCACCTTTTAGCTGAAGCACTGCTCTTGAATGAGATATATCTGTTATTGCAAAATCTTCATTACTACATTTTTTTTTAATCTCATCTACAATATCTTCCTTTTTAGATACAACAAGCCAAGTGTTGGGTGCATTCCATAAAATTCTAGTATCTTTATCTGATAAAACTTTCATAGTTTGCAAGTTTAGGTCTAAACCATCAATGTTAATATTTTGCAACTGAACTTTCGAATTTTTGTATTGAAAGATTTGAATAATATTTAAATTTTTAACTTCAGTTATATTTAATAAATCACTTTCATTTTTTTTGTGGTGGTCTCCAAAAAGACCTTTTTTATGAACATATTCTAGAGGAGATATTGCTGTCATGATCTTACCCTTTCTCCTTTTGGATCAACATAGTGTGAAGATACTATTTCAACTGGAATATTTTTATTTTTTAATGGTGAAACTGCATAAAGTTTTTCTCCTATTTTTTTCTTTCCATTCTTTAAAATTGCCAAAGAAAAAGGATTATTAAACTCAACACTCCAGCAAGATGCTGAAATATGACCAAGTTTTGGATTTGGTAAACTGGCTTTACTATCGCTCACTAAATGAGATCCTTCTGGTATCATGGTTTTTTTATCTAATGGAACTACCCCAACTATTTTTTCTCTATCTGGACTCAAGAAAGCCTCTCTATTTAATGATCTTTTGCCAATAAAATCTTTTTTCTTACTTAGCATTCCTTCAAGAGAAAGATCGGAAGAAATAACTCTACCATCTATTTCTGATCCTGCTACGTGACCCATCTCTATTCTTAAAGTTGACAGAGCTTCAGTGCCGTATGGCTCAATATTCATTTCTTTTCCTAATTCAATTATTTTTTCCCACATAAAAATACCATAACCAGATTCGACATTAATTTCATATGCTAACTCCCCTGAAAATGAAATTCTGAAAATTCTTGCTGGGACTCCAAATAATTCAGATTCTTTATATCCCATAAAAGGAATACCTTCATTTGTTACATCATCATTTGGAAAAAGTTTACTTAGCAAATTTCGTGAGTTAGGTCCTGCTAGCGCTACACCAGCCCATTGTTCTGTTGTAGATAAAACATTAACATTCAAATTTGGCCAAACTACTTGTAAATAATATTCTAAATGTGACAACACGTTTACAGCTTGGGCTGTTGTAGTTGTCATATGAAAATGATTTTCTGCTATTCTAGTTGTGGTGCCATCATCAAAAACAATTCCATCTTCGCGCAACATTACACCATACCTAGCTTTACCGACGGGAAGTTTGGACCAAGCATTCGTATAAATTCTATTTAGAAACTCAGAACTATCTGGTCCCTTAATATCTATTTTCCCAAGTGAAGTAACATCACAAATACCTACATTTTTTCTAACATTAATAGCTTCACGCTTTGCAGCTTCTGCTAGAGTTTCTTCTCCTTGTTTGTAATAACGTGGCCTGAGCCATAAACCAGCATCTACAAAAACTGCATTATTTTTTTTATGCCAATCATGTATTGGGGATTTTCTAGTTGGTCGATAATTTTTACCTACCTCCCTCCCTACAATAGCTCCTATAGTTACAGGTGTAAAAGGAGGTCTAAAAGTAGTATGTCCAACTTCTGGAACTATTTTTTTTTCTATATTTGAAACTAGTTGTAAACCATTTAAATTACTTGTTCTTCCTTGATCTGTTGCCATACCAAGTGTTGTATATCTTTTAACATGTTCTATAGATCTAAACCCTTCTCTTACTGCTAATTCTATATCAGAAACATAAACATCATTTTGAAAATCAACACATCTTTTATAATTAGTATTTTTTGGTAAAGGCATGCACCAAAATTTATCGTGTACTCCATGATTTTTTTCATTAGAAGTTGGCGTTTGAGTTTTCAAATTTTTCCCTGTTATTTTTTTTGATAGTTCATATCCTGTATTAAATCCTTCATCTAAAGTTTGTCTTAGAGTAAAAGATCCTTTAGCTGATCCAATAGTTTTTTCATTTTGACGTGATTTATTTGGAATAAAGGCATTAATTTTTTCCTCATACTTTAATTTATTTCCTGATTGTGAAGAAAGATGAACTGTAGGTGTCCAGTTTCCTGAAACACAGATACAATCACAGTCGATATTTTCTAACTTTTCATAGCCGGATTTATCCTTATTTAATTTTCCAATAGTCGCTGACTTAACTCTTAAATATCCATGTGAATTAACTACACCATACGAAAATTTTATATCAATATTTAAATTTTTTGCTTCCTGAACGACTGGAGATTCTGCGTTTGACCTTACGTCAACAACCAGCGGGTCGATACCATTTTTTTTAAACTCTATTGCGGTATCATAACCAGTGTCATTATTAGTAAAAATGATTGGTTTTTTTCCTACAAGAACTCCATAAATCTTTATATATTCTTTGGCTGCAGAAGATAACATTATACCTGGTCTATCATTGTTGCCGAAAACTAAAGGTCTTTCTATTGATCCAGTTGATATAATGACTTCTTTTGCTCTTATATACCAAAGTCTTTGACGTGGAGTAAATTTAGAAGGTTTCTCAAGATGATCTTTTGTTCTTTCAATCATTACCATCATGTTGTGATCGTAATAACCAAAAACTTGTGATCTGTTTTTTACAATTACGTTAGACATTGACTTTAATTGTGCAATTGTTTCATCAGACCAGTCTTTACCTTTTTTATTTCCAATTGTAACTTCGTCAGTAAGTAAACTTCCACCAAATCTAGGTTTATCTTCTGCTAATATAACTTTAGCTCCATTTTTTGCTGCTGCTAATGCACTTGATAAACCAGAGGGACCAGATCCTACAACTAAGATATCACAATGCTCAAATTTATGTTCATATCTGTCTGGGTCTGGTTTTAACGGAGCAACACCCAGTCCAGCTGCCTTTCTAATAATTGGTTCATAAACTTTGTACCAAAAATTTTTTGGCCACATAAACGTTTTATAATAAAAACCTGCAGGAAAAAACTTGTGAAGAAAACTGTTTATCGCTCCTAAATCAAAATAAACTGATGGCCAGCAATTCTGGCTTTTAGCTACTAGCCCTTCTACTAGCTCAACCGTAGTAGCCACAACATTAGGATCGGTTTTGGCTCCACTATATAATTGAACTTGTGCATTAGGTTCATCGACTCCAGCGCCAATAAATCCTCTTGGTCTATGATATTTAAAACTTCGCCCAACAAGATGAATTCCATTGGCAAGTAAAGCAGATGCTAAGGTGTCACCTTCATAACCAAAATATTTTTTTCCATTAAATTTAAATGATATTTTTTTACTTCTGTTAATTATTCCAGCTTTATCTAGTCTAAATTTTTGTGACATAAAAACTAAAGTTCCTCATTGATTTTTTCGGTTTTGTAAATTTCATGTGTAGATGTATCTCTTGAAACTTTAATCCATTGTCTACAACCAGATATATGATGCCAAAATTCTAAATGTTTTCCTCTTGGGTTTTTTCTAAAATATACAAAGTCATTCCATTCACTATCTGAAATTTCTTTTTCTAATTCAGGTCTTTTTACGGTTGCATCTCCCCCATAAGAAAATTCGTTTTGCGATCTTTTTCCACAATATGGACATTTAATTTCTAGCATTGATTATCCTATCCAAGTTTTTGTACCCACACCTTTTTCATCTATTAAATGTCCAGTATGGAATCTATTTAAACTAAATTTTTCATTTAATGAGTGAGGTCTATCTTGGGCTATTGTATAAGCAAAAGTCCAACCAGAAACTGGTGTAGCTTTAAAACCGCCATAACACCAACCAAAATTTAAATAAAGTCCATCAATATGACTTTTGTCTATCACTGGCGATCCGTCCATAGACATATCCATTATTCCACCCCATGTTCTTAACATTTTTAATCTGCTTAAATTTGGAAACATAGCTACTCCTTCTGACAAAACATGTTGGAGTGTTGGAAGGTTTCCTCTTTGTGCGTAGCTATTATAACCATCTAAATCTCCACCCATTACCATTTCACCTTTATCAGATTGGCTACAATAAAAATGTCCAGCCCCAAATGTTACAACATGATCAAGAAAAGGTTTAACTGGTTCAGAAACACACGCTTGTAGAACATGTGCTTCGATAGGTAATTTCATATTTAATTTTTCAGCTAATAAAGATGTGCTGCCTGCTACACACATCCCTATTTTTTTTGTTTTAATATTTCCTCTTGAAGTTTGAACTCCTTGTATCTTTCCTTCATGAATATCAAATCCAGTAACTTCACAATTTTGAATAATATCAACTCCCATAGAGTCTGCTTGTCTAGCATAACCCCATGCCACAGCATCATGTCTTGCAGTTCCTCCTCTTGGTTGCATTAAAGCTCCAAAAATTGGAAACCGTGCTGATGCTGAAAAATCTGCAAATGGAATCTTTTTTTTTAGTTCCTCTCTGCTAAGCATAACTGCATCAATTCCATTTAGTCTCATAGAATTACCTCGACGAGAGTATGTGTTTAATTGAGCATCAGAATGCGCAAGATTGATTATGCCTCTTGGTGAATACATGACATTATAATTTAATTCTTGAGATAAGTTTTCCCAAAGTTTCATTCCATATTCATAAAATAATCCATTGGCATCCCACATATAGTTTGATCTAAGTATTGTAGTGTTTCTTCCTACGTTACCTCCTCCGATCCATCCCTTTTCTAATATAGCGATATTATTAATATTATGCTCTTTAGCTAAGTAGTAGGCTGTAGCAAGACCATGTCCTCCTCCACCAATAATTATTACATCATATTCTTTCTTTGGCTCGGGGTCCCTCCATGCAGCATCCCAATTTTGATGGTTGTTAAATGCGTTTTTGATTAAACTAAATATTGAATATTTTTGCATTATTATAATCTAATATAACCCTATTAAATTGTAAAAGGCCTTAAAAATAATATGTATACATAATATAGTTTTTTATGTATAGGAAAGCCGATGAGTAGCGTAAAATCAGATATTGAAATAGCAAGAGCAGCTAAAATGCTGCCTATTAAAAGCGTGTTATCAAAAATTAATGTTCCTGATGAGCCTGAGGCTTTTAGCCCTATGGGTCGCCACATCGCAAAAATAAGCTTAGAATATATAAATAAGCTAAAAGAAAAAAATAGTCACCTAATCTTAGTGACAGCTATTACACCAACTCCTGCTGGTGAAGGCAAAACTACAACCTCTGTTGGCTTGTGTGATGGATTAAACAAAATAGGAAAAAAATCCATTGTTTGTTTGAGAGAACCAAGCCTTGGACCTTCTTTTGGTATGAAAGGTGGAGCAGCTGGAGGAGGATATGCTCAAGTGGTTCCAATGGAACAAATAAATTTACATTTTACTGGAGACTTCCATGCAATTACTTCGGCACACAATCTTTTGTCAGCATTAATCGATAATCATATTTATTGGGGCAATAAGTTGAATATAGACGTTAGAAGAATTGTTTGGAGACGAGTTGTTGATTTAAATGATCGGGCTCTGAGATCAATAAATATAAATCTTGGAGGAATAGCAAATGGATTTCCAAGAGAAGATGGTTTTGATATCACAGTTGCATCAGAGATAATGGCAATATTTTGTTTATCTAATAGTTTAAAAGATCTAGAAGATAAAATTGGAAATATTACTATTGGATATACAAGAGATAGAAAGCCAGTTTATGCTAAAGATTTAAATGCACATGGTCCAATGTCTGTTTTATTAAAAGATGCGATTAAACCTAATATTACACAAACTTTAGAAAATAATCCTGCTATTATTCATGGTGGACCATTTGCAAATATTGCGCACGGATGCAATTCTATTATTGCAACTAAAGCTGGTCTAAAATTATCTGATTATGTAGTAACTGAAGCAGGCTTTGGCGCTGACCTGGGTGCCGAAAAATTTTTAGATATTAAATGTCGTAAAGCAAATTTAAAACCAAGCTGTGTAGTTCTTGTAGCTACAGTTAGAGCTTTAAAAATGCATGGTGGATTAGAAAAAAAAGATCTTCAAAAAGAAAATATAGAAGCTTTGAAAAAAGGTTTACCTAACCTTGAAAAACATATTCAAAATATTAAAAAATTTGGCTTAGATGTTGCGGTTGCTATAAATCATTTCGTGACTGATACAAATAAAGAAGTAAAAATTATTGAAGAATGTTGTTCTAAATTAGGTGTTAAAGCAAATGTTTGTATGCATTGGGCAAAAGGTGGAGATGGAACTAAAGATTTAGCAAATAATGTAGTTGAGATTTGTTCTAAATCTAAAAAGAATGGATTTAAATTTTTATATCCTGCAGAAACTTCTCTTTGGAAAAAAATTGAAGCTATTGCAAAAGAAATTTATGGAGCAAGTGAAGTTGTGGCTGATACTAAAATTAGAGAACAGCTTAAAAAAATGGAAGAAGATGGTTTTGGTAAGTTTCCTATTTGCGTAGCAAAAACTCAATATAGTTTTTCTACTGACCCCAATCTAAAAGGAGCTCCGTCTGGTCATGTCTTGCCAATAAGGGAAATAAGACTGTCAAGTGGAGCAGAATTTATTGTTGTTATATGTGGGTCAATTATGACTATGCCAGGATTACCTAGGGTACCTGCAGCCGACTCTATTAAGCTTAACGATAAAGGTGATATTGAAGGATTATTTTAATTTAATATAATTTAACCAATTTTTTAACTCAAGAGTTCTTATTTCATCGCTTAGCTTAAATTTTTCTCTTTCTATTTTATCTATATGAAGTTTTATATCTTGTTGATTATTAAAAATATTTTTTTTTAATAACGCCTTTGATCTATGTTTAATAAGTTTAATCATGTAATCATAAGGAATTTCTGGATGATACTGTAAACCCCAAACTTCTGCATTACCTACTTTAAAATCTAAAGCCATAAATTTATTAATTTTATTACTAGCTAACAATATTGAATTTTTAGGTGGAATCTCA
>Ga0066836_10000308_pt1 | contig 22649 bp, 20 predicted proteins | sample ETNtaG_18_FD_71568 | JGI IMG/M metagenome (GOLD analysis project Ga0066836, IMG submission 71568) | Marine microbial and viral communities from oxygen minimum zone, Eastern Pacific Ocean - ETNP201302SV91 | ecosystem: Environmental > Aquatic > Marine > Oceanic | place: Pacific Ocean: Eastern... | reverse complement strand
TTTCTCCACCATGTGGTCCAGCCACTGCAACGAAATCAAGCCAGTCTGTCCAACTTTGGGATACAGAGCCAATTATGTTGGTCGTGACTGGGATGTCAACTTGAGTTGTTCCTGTATTCAGTTGAATATTGACAATTTCATTGTCAAGGGGAACTGATTCAGAAGTCAACTCCAAACCAATGCTGAGTGGAGATCCGGATTTGACGTGGATTCCTGAATGAGTTCCATCGTCAAAATCACCGGCGCCAACAATATCCAAAATTAAGTCACTAGAACGGACTGAGTTATTGATTGGAGACACGGGGCCTACAGTTGTAACATTCCAGTATGCATTGTTACTGGTATCAACAGAAACTGCTGCTGCCCAATAATCAGAGTTCTCATCTAATCCAGTCATTAGCATCGACGTCATTTGATTCTGACCACTGACATTAGCAACTGGAGTCAAGCCTGATGCATTGCTGAAATCTACTAATTCAAAATAAATAAGGGTGTACATGACATCGTTTGATGTAGACATCTGCCATGATAAATTGAGGGTGGCACCTTGATCGTTGGGGACATCATTCAATGAGACAATAGGTGCATCTGGAGGTGTTGTATCTACTATAGGTGGATAATCTGGCACTGAGACCTGTACAATATTAGAGATAGGAGAGTATATCGAATGATTGTGTATGGAACGAATAGCATAATCCCATTGCATATTTGTTACTGCATCTGTATCTGTATAGGTATTATTCAATGGCGAAATGACAGCATGAGGGGGTGCAAATAGAGAGATTTGTGTGCTAACTGGTGCCCTGTATAATTCATAGCCGACACAATCTGTTGAATTTGTCCAAGTCAAATTGACTTGACTGAAGTTGTAATCTGTAAGTGACAGTGTTGGTGCAGGTGGTAAGGGAATATTATTCACTCCGGCTTCCCACTCTATTTCCAAAGTATTCAATGAGAACTCACCAGCCATTGTTGACGTGAAATCCAATGGAATCACAATATCTCCCACGCCAAGAAGCATGTGGTTGTTCAATACATTAGACAAATTCATATTTGAAGGATTTAACTCTACTACAAATGCTGCAGTGTAAGTCATGTTGAGATTTGATTGTGTCATCGTCCCCGCACCTTGGCTACGGAAAACCGGTTCCATTGCAGCCCAAGTTATGCCATAGAAATCATAGAAAATTTGGTTTGTGGCTAGTTCTGAGCCGACATTTGTAATGATGTTTCCTTGATCATTTGTACCGAGAGGGGAAGTGGAACTTGCATAACCTTCCATGGCCATCTCGATGACACCATCGCCTTCTAGATCCCATTCTACGGTTTGCCAAGCACCAACCCACAAACCGAGTGAACTCTCTCCTGCAACCACCAATTTTTCACTTAGCCCGTCTCCATCTAAGTCTGCAAAGAGAATGTCTCGAGGTGATGTGTAAGGTGTAAAAGATGTTGAATTTGAATGAAGTCCGCCATTACCATCAAAATCACGCGCTTCAATGTAACCAGTAAATGATGAATCTGAGCCATCTGGATTGCCTGGGTCTGATGAAAAGAAGCCAGGGGTGCCATCACGGTCGTGGTCGCCAATTGTGAAATTGAACATTCCCGCTGTTGTCAGAGAAGAGGTTCCCCAACCAGTACCATTCCAGGTAGCCATACAACCTCCTGTCAACGATGTGCCTATTATGTCGTCAAAACCATCTAAATTCCAATCCATAACTTGCATTGCCCCACCCATGCATTCAAAGCTTTGAGTGGAGACTATCCAAGTATTTGCTGAAAAATTCCACAATGTATTGTAATTAGTTGTCATGTCTTCTTCAGAGACGACGATTGTGAGACCTGTGCCAAAGAATTGTCCTGCGGCTAAACTTCTGAAACTGTTCATACCTGGGACACTGGTACCAGAGTTGATCGTGGCAGGAGTGCCTGTTGGACCAAATGCGCCTGCACTGAAAATTCTAGAATTTAATTCTCCATCTGCATCAATAGATACGAGGTCGTCTTGGCCGTCTGAATCAATATCTGCAAGTATTGCATCTGCAAACAATGAGTCCATAGTTAAGTTCACAGAATGAGCCCAACCACTTGTTCCTGACAAGTGCTGACAAAGCGTATTTTCAATTGAATCGATGGCTAATAAATCTGTTTTCCCATCGCCATTGGCATCTCCTGTGATAAGGCGCTCCGCCCCTGAACAAGTTCCAAACCAAGATGTTTGCAATGATGTTGATGTTGAATTCCAACGTGTCCAACCAATGTGCGGCCACGAACTTCCATTAGTTCCTACATGGTCTTCGACAAGGAAAATACCATCTTCATTTCCATCTCCATCCATATCTCCAACAACTAGATCCTTGATGTTTCCAACCGCCGTAAACTGTGATTCGAGAATCGGACTAAACCCTATACTCAAATCAGTTTGAGACATTGATGCACCTGATGGTAAATTCCAATTTCCGGCTTGAAGCCAAGATTGATTTCCATTCGTGCTAATAGATGTATTATTCGTACCTGAAGAAAATGTTGTCTGCGCACCTAAATCTCCAAAGCCAGAACCTCCCAAATGCCACTCATAAAATCCATCACTATCAATGTCTAATGTCAGTTGACCGGGGGATGGATCGTTAGAGTCATAGCTAATTTGGAATGTTGCATCCCCAATTGTTGTATTCCTCTGAATTGTTACATTAGTACTAGTCGTACTAGATGGATTTGTGGCTAAATCTACAGAAAAAGTTCCGTCGGTGAACGTTTCTATTGTTCCCGATGTGGGATTAGCAGCAGCATTTGGAATCATTACAAAAACACTGGAAAGGAGAAGGAATGCTACAATCACAGTGTGTGAAACTCTGGTCTCTTTACGCACGCGCGCGAGTGGCATCGGGTTTGGGACGTAACATGATAGTTAAGTTGCCTTCGGCTAAAATGTCAAGTTCTGCACGATGAGAGTGATTTTGGTCTTTAGCCGGAAATCAAAATTTAGAGACTGGAATTGGTGAGATGTCTTCTTAGAACGTTATAGACGGAACGATTAAAATAACTTGTCTTCTGGTTGTAATTGGCCGGTGAAAACTTGGTAACAGGTTCTGATGGGACAAATGATTCGCGCCTGCTGATTCGCGTCAGTGGCTTTGAAATTGACATATCTGGATCACAACGTGAGGTGGATGCAAAAATGCTGAAAATTAGTGAAGGTGAACAATGGTCAACTGCAATTGCAAAGGTTCGAAGTGCGCGTGAAGCGGCAATTGCAGCAGCAGTTGAAGCTGCAAAGAAGTCTGGATTGCCCGACCGCGGTACTGCTTTTCATGCATTGATTACGAATAGTAGTTTAACGAAAAAACCGGATCAAGTATTGGCTGCAATTCAATATCTTCGCGATGTAGAAGGAATTGCAGATTCCCCACCCCGTGTATTGAAAGATCTCTTTTCCGATGCTGGTCTTGAACCACCAGAAAATTTGTCACTATATCTAAACCGATTACTTGAGCGTGAATTTATTGGATATCCTCCAGGTACACCTGAAAAGAACCGGTTTGCAATTCTAACACCTGAGGGTCGCGCTCATTTGGACCGTCGTTCTGGTGCTTGAGGGGTTAATTTGGTCATGTCCAATCGTGGGGATGACCCACGAGATAATGTTGGTGAAGATAGCACCATTTTGGACTGGTCATTTCAAAGTCATCCAAATGTCAACTTAGGGAAAGGGAGGCATGCTGGCTCAAATTTCCGAAGAGCCATTCTAGATCGTGCAAACCTCTCGGAAGGGGATTTCTCTGCATGCGATTTCAGGAAAGCGACCTTGGTAGAAGTAGACATGATGAAATCTGCATTTGATAATTCAGATTTCAGTGGGGCCGATTTAAGGAAGGCGAAATTAAATCTCTCTAATTTCAACAACTGTAAATTTGACGGGGCTGATTTACGGGGAATTCGTGGGAAATATGCAATCTGGCGTGGATCCAATTGGTGGGATGCAAAAATCGATGAGGAGTTGCGCACTGCTTTGTCAAAAAAATGGCCTAAACCAGATTGATTTATTCTTCTTCAAAGGACATTGTTTCCATCAAGGTCTTATGCGAAAGAGCTGCTCTTCCAGAAGCAAACATCAATGGAAGGAAGGCCGCACCAAGACAAAATAATCCACAGAATATCATCACGAAACTCACAGTAGTAAATGTGAGTGCAACTACCTTTGGAAGATGTGATGATGCTTGATGACTTGTGAATCCGGACCAAATGTATGATACAGTCATTATTCCTGCACCCGAGGTTCCATATTGTACCCCTTTACGATTACCACGGAATAATAATACTCCACCAATTACTAGTAGAACTGCTACTATAATATCGACATAACTGCTTATTTTTGAGTAAGATGAGTTTTCAATTTCTTCAACATACATTCTAATATCATCTTGAGTTAAATTCTCATCTGTTGTTCCATTAAATTGTTCATATAATTGATGAATATAGTCATCATCATATCCATCAGATAGAAGACCGGTCACCCCTGAGTATCCGGAAATTAGCGCACCAAGAAAAAGAATAATTGCTGATGTAATTGGAATTGCTGCATTGGGCCTCACTTTTGGCTTCGGAACTACTAAAGTTTCACTTTCATCGAAGATGACTGATCCAATATCTGCATCCGACATGACCTTTTGGCGAAGAAGACACACCTTCAATGCTCTGTGCAGTTTTGAAGTCGTTCCGCAATTTCTGCAGGGACTGATTGTTTCTCAAACGTCTTCATGTTAACACATACAGTGACTACTTTGGCATCCCAACAGAGTATGCCCTTTTGATTTGAGAATTGATACCGCCAAGTAATCGAACTGTTGCCCACTGACTCGATCCAAATCTTACATTGAATTTGATCACCATAGCGTAGAGGGGATATGTGGTCTGATTCTGTTCGGACTGCAGGGAAACCAAGATGCATTTCTTGAGTTATTGTAGGGTAATCAATTCCACAAATCAGTTCCCATGATTCTTCAAAGAAGCGGTGAGCCAAGTCAAAGTATTCTGGATAAAATACAACCTTTGCCAAATCGATCATTGGAAAGTCAACACGACGTTGTAACACCACTGCCATGCCATTGGCTCACCCCCATCTACAATGAAGATGGCGGACCCACCGCGATTCGAACACGGGTTTGAGGCTCCGCAAGCCCCAGTGATATCCAGGCTACACTATGGGTCCAGCGAGCCGACCACCGGCCACTTCCTCTTAATCCGAACGGTTCAAACACTATTGCTGTAAACACGCTTACCTGTACTGGAATCTTGTCTCCAAACTAATTCTTTGCAATGCCTCGGAATGAAAAATCCAATCTTCCTTGCAGTAAGCCCATGATTCTTCATTCGTAAATCAATTGATAACCATGCCACAATTTGTGAGGCTGTGCAACCAGGATTGGTTGCAACATAATTCAGTATCTCTTCTCTAAGCCGGCGAAGTCTAGCTTCTTTTTGGGGACCTTTAGCCATAACCTAATTTTGTCTTCAATAGTATATTAGAGACAGATGGGGAACCCCCGGGGGCCCTTCACTGGTGACTTTATTGCAGTGGTAAAACTGTCTTCCAACGTGACTCTGCCAGCTTTTTTGCATTTGGTCCATTTCTTGGATTTGGAGTTTTATGAAGCAAAGTGCCATGCATTCCTTGAACGCTGAATTTTATGCGTGCTTCAACAGAACGATCTCGCTCTGCCATTTGCAACGCATCATCATCAAGTTCGATGGTGCCAAGTAATTCATTTCCACCCAAATTTCTAACCTCAAGGTTATTCCCAGAAAGACTGATTCGGGGGGCGAAGTCATGATCATTGGGTTCATCCATCCAGACATCCAAGTCAATAACAACCTTGTCTCTAGATGTGACCTTCTTGATATCAATAGAAGTGACCATTAAACCACCCCAGATGTTGCTAGTTCAAATCGGTTCCCATCAGCAAACAAGGAATCAAACACCCACTTCACTGACCCGAGGGACCAACACTACAAACTCTACTACCAATTCCCAGTCATTACCACCATCTGGATCTATTTCATCGATAAGGAAATCTGGATCTGCTTGTTCGGCTTCAATAATCCACGTCCATTCGCCTTGACCAAATCGCATTCCCGATTGATTGACTAGCATTTCCATCAATTGCTCTAATGAATCTGCAGAGAGATTATTCTGGCTTTCTGAAGAAGGATTGATTTCTTCGCGGCTAATCGATGCTGTAGAATTCTTTGTGATGTTTTCTTGTTCAGTGCGTGCTGTACTGCTCCAGCCATCGTCTCGTACATTTACTGTGAGTGTGAAATTATCTTGAGGTAGCATTGTGGGAAGAATATCCATCGCCAATGTTAAAGTTGCATTGACAGATAAAATTCTACCTGCTTCACCAGGTATGTGGGTTACACTATACGATTCACCTTGTTGAAGATAATCGCCCCATTCGGCCTCTACAATAATTTCTTGCCATATCACCTGATACGTACGAGGAAGTACTTCTAGTGACCAATCTTTGGTGATACTTGCTCCTCTTTCATCTGTAACTGTAACTGACCCTGAATAATTGCCACTAGAATTGAATACAAATTCAACTAAAGGTTCTGATGAAGCGGATTCATCAATCGATATCCAATTAAATATCCAAGAAAATGTGAGGTCTTCGCCTTCAAAGTCAAAGGATGAGGAGGCGTCAATCACAGCAGAATTCCCAGTACGTATTTTGGCAGGCATCGATATGCTAATTTCGGGATACCCATTTACAAATAACATCGCAGTATCACTATCTTCTCCACCTTCATCATTGGTTGCTATGACTCGAATTTCGTACAGTCCTGGTTGTTCAAATACATGGCTTGTATACCCCTGAAGCGAATCCATGGATGTACCATCTCCAAAATCCCATGTGTAGCCAGTAATGATAGTACCATCCGGACTAGAAGATTCACGTGCATCAAAATTTACCGAATCTCCGGCATTAATTTCTTCCCTGTCCGCAGAAAGTCGTGCTGTAGGTTCTATGGGGCCACCAAGCCCTGTACATCCTGCAAATATTGATGCAAAAAGACAAAAAATTGTGAGAGAAAAAATTGGGCGCAAACCGGCATTATTGGAAATGCGTTGGTTCGCCATGCCAAGCCCTGTACATTGAAACTTTAGAAGATTGACGTATCGCTGACTCATTAATTGCACTCGTTTCACCCCTTTGGAATGATGCGAAGGCACTTCGATGGGCGCAAGTTCAAACGATGTCGTTGCCCAAGGGATACCATGGCGAGTGACCCCTTAGCTGGACATCGAGTCCTTGGATTCGATTTAGAGACTACTGGGCTTAACTCTAAACAACACCGTATTGTTCAATTCGCCCTAATCGGATGTGATTCAAACGGGGAAGAAATACACATAGAAGATCTAGTTAATCCACAAAGAAAAATACCTCCAGAGGTAACCAATATTCATGGGATTTCAGATTTTGATGTCCGAAATAGTCCGTCATTCAAATTCTATGCTGAACAGATTTATTCAGCAATAAGCGGTTCAGTCTTAATTGGTCATAATATTGAACAATTTGATTGGCCTTTTCTCAAATCTGAATTCTTACGTGTTGGAATGTTAATGCCCGAACCACTCGTTATCATTGACACATTGAAGATTGCGCGGAAATTAAAATTGCCTCCTAGGCACCAATTAGCTTCATTGTGTAGACAATTCAATATTTCATTGGAAAATGCACACACTGCTGGTGCTGATGCCGCTGCAACTCTATTGCTTCTACACAAAATGATGGCCGCCCATCCACAACACTTCAGAAGACCTGTTGAAGATATACCAAATTGGACAAATAGTCGTGATTCAGATGGCGAAAATACCGATAGATTAGGCCCCAGCATCGAAGACTTACCAATTGTAGATGGAAGCAATGGTTGGATGAGGGAGGCCTCCGATGGAGTTATCATTTCAAGAGGGAGAAATCGGGGGCGTACACTTTCAGAAATACGAATCAGTGACCCATCCTATCTCAATTGGTTACTGTCTCCAGCTGGTCCATTAGAAAAGGAAGCGCTCGATGCAGTGAAAGCCTCAGAACACTAAGAACGTTCCATCGTTGCTTGAATCGTATATGGTAAAACACCAATACTTGCAACCAACGACCCTGCAAGGCCAAGTAAATACAGAATGGAGCCTGTGTTGATATTATCTGAATCCATTGCTGGAATTGAAAGGTCCGGGACTCCCTCTGCAAGTAAAAATAATCCAATAATTTCAATTGACCAGACAAGGACAAACGTAAGCAACATCTCCATGAAAAGAGTACATGATAACTTGAATGTACCAGACCAACCCAATAGTGGTACATCTTGACCATCGGAAAGTAATGACCGGTTGTGAAGAGATTGATTGACTGCATGAACTAATATTTGGATTAACGAAATTGTACTCAAACATAATGCAAGAATAAACAAGATTAGATTGATGAGTAAACCTGTTGATCCTTCAACGGAATTTTGTGCTGAATTACCTCCTAAAATTAGACAAAGAGAAAGAAAAATCAAAGGGGTGGCAAACATTAGAGACTGGATACCCAAATTCAATATCTTGTAGCCTTCAAAAAGAGAAGAGATACTGAAATTTTCAGACCTTTCTTGCCAACCTTTCTCAATTGTCTTTCTTTTAGCAGCAGATTTGCTGTGATATTGTTTGTCAAAGTACCTTTCCCACTGTTCACCTTCTGTTTGATCAGCATGATGCATTTGTGGCCTCTTTACAGTAAATCCACTAAATCCACCATCATTTCCGTCTTGCTGGTCACCATCAGAATCAACAACATCTCCATACCACTCCTCTTCTTCCTGTTCTCTAGGTGAGTGCTCTCTTGAGGAAGGTGGGGGACCGCGGCGGCGGGTGCCTACATCGTCCCGAGACATGGACCTCGATTGGGTACTAGATTCTTCAATCCGCCGCTTGTTTTACTACTCTAATCACGTTTTATGCCCTGAAGTAATGGTGACCAGGGTAAAACATCACACCAATCTCCTAACTTCCAAGTTTCACCATCTAATCGGACACCACCGAGGAATACTGGGCCTTCATGTCCCTCCTCAATCAAAGATTTGAGGCGCTCTAGTGCCTGTCCTGCAAAAACTGCACCCGCTCTTTGACCTGTCCTAGCAAGGTTTCCATCCTCATCAAGAGGGGCCATTCTTTCAACCAAACAAATACCATTCTCAATTTCGACTTTCTCCAATACTGCTATCATATCTCGAAAGATTCCCGATGGTTTCAATTCTCCTTGTGCTTGTGCCCAAACCCAAGCCGGGCACCATGCCTTCCATTCACAAAATCCGCATGCTTCTGAGCCTGGTTTGGCTTCCATTGGGGTGTCCGTTATTTTGCTAGCCTCCCATGCCTCAAATGCTTCAGGTAATACACTCGGGCCTTCGGCTTGGAATACAACTGATCCATTTGAATACCAACCTTCTGCCTTAACTGGTGGGTGATCTGGGTTATTCTCACAAAGAATATCGCGATAAAATCTCAGTTGGCGACTGACGGTGTCATAGAGTTCTCCGGATGGTGGTTTCCCTGTCTTCAAATCTGCAACTATCCAACCCACAATATTTCCGTCCTCATCTATATCAGAAACGAGCAAGTCGAGGCGTCCCATTAAGCGACCACAAGTTGTTCTAAGAGTCCCTTCTGCAGCAAGAACCATTTTCTGTATATCTCGCCACATTGCAACACTTACTTCAGAAAGGGCAATCTGGCCTGTACGAGCTTTGGCAAATAAAATATTCAATGAACCAATCAACAATTTTCTAGCCCGGGGATATTCTTCCTGTTTCCACCTGGGGTGTCTTGGAGTTGACAAAAACGTTTTCTTTTCTGCCTGCCATTGTTGTTCTAAAATTGCATTAGCAGTTGGAGGAAGCCATCCCTTCTCATCTCCATCTCGGCCATCAAGATCCAAGTTGCATAAGTCTTCGACAGAGTTGTGCACTGCAGTACCAATTGCACTTGCCATTCCTGCCTTCCGTGGCAACCTCTGGCGTGAAAGCCAAAACTTTCTAGGACAAGATGAGAAATTATTCCATGAACTAGGTGAAAGTTGGTGGCCTCGTTCCTTGTAGGACCACTCCTTCATCGCCATTGCATCATCACCCGCCGCTACATCGGGACGTGGCGGCCCAAGCATTAACACCATCGTCGTGTGAGGAAGGGGCATGGAAGAACTACCGCGCGTCAAGGTCTCAGATTCTATCGATACAGAAGGAGCATTAGTTGTATCCTGCTTTCCTAGTGTTAGTCACGTCAGCAGTATTGTCGCCCACTACCTAATTGAACGGCTTGAACTAAAATTTGTAGGGGGTGTGCTTCACCCTCGTCTGCCACCTGTAGCATTGGTCCATGAAGGCAAACCAATGCCACCCGTTCGAATGTATGCTGGGAAGCCAATATGTAATATGGAGCGATGCAATAATGTCGTTGTTCTTGTTTCTGAAGCACCTGTTCCTCCTCGATTATGCTTACCATTGGCTGAATCTTTGTTGGAATATAGTCACCAAAATGGATTCCAAGCAGGTGTCTTGATTGATGCATTTAGCCATCAACAAGAAAGTGGTCACGAAGTGATAGATACTGATGATTCAGATGAAACACTTCTTGGGATTGGAGCTACAGATTGGGCTATTGAACAACTAAATGGAATGGAAATTCCACTTTTGGAAGCTGGAATGATTGCGGGGATGAGTGGTGTTCTACTCGGTGAAGGTCGAAGAAGAAAATTGGATATGCTGTGTATTATGGCTGAAGCAGCGGGTGGTATCCCTGATGCAAGAGCCGCTGCTCGAGTTATTGAGAAATTGAATCAATTGCTCCCTGCAATCACCCTAGATACTGAACCATTAATTGAGGAGGCTGAACGAATTGAAACTCAAATCAAAGCAATGATTGCGCATCAATTAGGTTCGCAGGGTACTTCTGATGAAGATGGTGATGGTCCAAATGCAATGCTTTACGGTTGAAGCATTTCTTCCCACTCTTTTTCATTTAGAACTGTGACGCCCAGCCGTCTTGCTTTATCCAATTTAGATCCCGCATTTTCTCCAGCAACTAAGTAATCTAACTTTCCAGATACTGCAGAAACAACCTTCCCTCCTGCCATCTTTGTTTTCAGTGCTATTTCCTTTCTAGGGCGGGTAAGGGTGCCAGTAATACAAAATGAAAACCCAACAAGGGGGCCCGAAGGCGCTTTGGTTTTTGCTACCTCAGTGATGGTCAAGATTTGATTGAAATCTTCAACCATTTCGGAACGATAAGCAATACCTTTCATCAAGGAATATGCAACTGTATCACCGACGCCTTCGATTGCGACCAAACGCTCAAGGTCATCCTCTCCCAAACTAATGAGTGCGTCTATCGTGCATATTTCTCCTGCAAATGCAGTAGCCAACTCAGGTCCAATGCCAGGGAGGCCTAGTGCTGAAAGGAATATGTTCAGGGGCAGTTCTCGAGTCCCGTCCAACTGTTTCATAACATTGGTAGCAGATTTCTCTGCCATGCGCTCCAATCCCTGTATTTGTTCTGAGTTTAATCGATAAAGGTCAGGAATTGTTTTGACGAGGTCGGCCTCGCACAATTGGTCAACCAACTTCTCGCCAATTCCATCCATCTCAAGAGCGCGACACCAGTACAGAATTGATCGAGCCAGTCTGGCTGGACAAGAAAGATTTGAACATCGTAAGAAAGCGCCATCTAGAGACAATTCTGTGCTGCATTCAGGACATTCAGTTGGAATTTTTGGGGGAGAGGAGGGGGGTAATTTCCCTGTAAATTCTTCGCCATTTGCATGAAACCTATCTTTGATATCATTAGGTTGGGCGGGACCCATTGTTTCAATTATTTTGGGAATCACATCCCCTCTACGAACAACTCGGACCTTGTCGCCAATCGATATACCCAACCTCTCAACTTCACCAACATTGTGCAAAGTAGTATTCTCAACGGTGACGCCACTAACAACCACTGGGGCGACTCTCGCCACAGGAGTTACTGCACCGGTACGTCCGGTTTGCCAATCGATATCAAGTAACACTGATGTTGCTTCTTCAGGTGGAAATTTCCACGCCAATGCCCATCGTGGATGATGTGCAGTTTCTCCAAGCAACTCACGCTTAGCCAAATTATCAAGCTTGAACACGACCCCGTCAATTTCCCATGGTGCTTTATTTCGGTTTTCCGTCCATCGCTTTGTTTCGTCCAGTAGTGCCTGAGTTGTATCATCATCATTAGTTCCCACAATTACAACTTCTTCCGCCGGTGTAATTCCAATACTTCGTAACCAAGCAATGGATTCACTATCATTCTCAAAATGCAATGCTTCGGGACTATCTGGATGCTTATCCTCATTGGGTACAAAGCGTACATCATAGGCATGGAAGGTGAGATCCGATGCATCTCCTTTGCCAGATTCGATATTCTTCTGTCGGAGACTTCCTGCTGCTAAGTTTCGAGGATTGGGGGCGATTTTCGAGTATTTTTCAAAGAACACATCGAGGTGCATCACTACTTCTCCTCGAACATGGCAGTCTCCTTCCCATGATAATTTATCAGGGATGTTTGGAATTCGCAGGGCATTAGACGTGACATCTTCTCCACGTTCACCACTACCGCGTGTTGCGGCACGAGTCAATCTTCCTCGTCTATATTCCAAACTCAATGCACTGCCATCTAGTTTTGGTTGAGCAACAAAACGGCGCCCGCGTGCTGTCGTCTCTGCCACGAAATGTGCAACTTCATCATCGCCTGTTGCCTTGTCAAGACTTCTCATCGGAAACCGATGTTCTACCTTTACAGAACCTGGTGCAATGGGTGCTCCAATCCGGCGAAGTTGAGGGTGTTCTGGATCTAATGATTTGAGTTCATCCCATAATGCATCGAACTCGGCATCGCTAATCTCTGGTGCAGCCGCATTGTAGTAAAGATGCGAATGATGAGCGATTTGCTCCGCTAGAGATGTGATTCGCGCCGTTGTAGCGTCGTCCGGTCCAAATTTTATCCAGCCCACGTCCCCTTAAGGGGACGTGGATATTAATGAATGATTGGGATTATTTATTCTTCTTCGGAAAGTAATTCAACAAGTGTTTCCCACTCACTTACCATGATTGCATCGATTCTGAGAGCTGCTGCTGCAATATCTTTATCCGAGCCCCCGAGTGGTAAAGGGGCTAGTCTCCACCATCCTTTACGTTGCAAAATGATGCTGCTTCCACCACGCCAACCCGACCACCACAATCGCGTCCATTCAATTCTAAAACCATCAACCCACAAGGCGTCCTTTGTAATTGCATATCGCTTGGGAATAATCAAACTAATAGCATGTAAAGCAAGCAATATATCGAAAGCAATTACCCATGCAATATGTGTATCACTTTTTTCAGCCAAAAGCCATGGGACTACCATCATCACAATTACTGTGCCAACCATTACGAAATTGCGTACTACCTCTTGACCTAACTGACTCTTCCATGCCATTGCTCCATTTTCAAAACGACCAAATTTAGGGATGTCTCTATGTGCTTGAATTAATTTCCACCCATCTCCTAAGACAATAATCGAAGTCATTCCGATCACAATTAATGCTGCAATACCAGTGTCAGGCATTCCTGACATGATTACACCTCTTCATCAAATTTGGATTCTATTCTAGACGTGTTTCCTTGACCTCTAAATCGTAGGTAAGCAAAAATACAGAAAATTGTCAAAACTCCTCCTGAAAGGACTACTGCTGGGCTACATACTCCTGCAAAAGTTGAAGATTCCGAGGGAGATTCTAACCCTACAGTTGGGTCAAGGGGGTTAACATCTTGACTATCCACAACCCCGTCATTATCATCATCTTCATCTGCAACTAAATCGGTTTCACAATTGTTCAAAATACTGTCTGGCAGAGAATCTCCATCAGTATCTTTGTAGGCGCAAGAATCGAACGAAAAGTCATCGCGATCATCGCGAATCCCATCATTGTCATCATCTTCATCGAAAATATCTGGGCCGCATAAAAGTCCAGTGATTGGGTCATACCATGCATCCAATCCCTGAGTTTGACACGTGTCTGCAAAATCATTATCGTTATCTGCCGCATTAACAGTGAAACTAATTGATGTTGTAAATTCACCACCAATACCATCTGTTACGGTTACCTGAAGGGTCCATTCTCCCTGTTCTGCAACAAATTCTCCTGATTCAGATTCTCCGAGTATTTGATTAAAATCTCCACCAATTAATTGCCATGTCCATGACGTGATTTCATCTCCATCTGAGTCAGCCGCGCTGGCATTAAATTGGATTAAATCGCCTGCATTTGCTTCGTAGTTATCTTGAGGTTCAATGATTGTAGCAACTGGATTGCTATTGGAGTTAAGCGAGACACTTAGTTGCTTAAAACCAGACATAGTAAACATCAATTGTCCTGATTGAGGAATATAATTATCTGCAATTATAGACCATTCTCCGAATTGTGTCTCCATCATTCCTTGAGAATTGTATACACGGTGATACATGGAAACGTATTCTGGAGAGTCCCCCCAAAAGTGAGAAATGGGTCCAATTACTGAATCAAATTCTGGAATCTCAACACTGAGCGAATAATTGGGAATCGGATTACCATCAGTATCTGTAATATTCACCAACCATTGGTGACCAACAACCAATCGGGCATCTCCGGTAATATTCACTGACGATGGTTCGATATCAATAACTGATGCAACCCATGGTTTCTCTATTCCAATTAAATCGAAATCACCATCAACAACTCCACCATTAATAGTAAAAGCAAGCATATTTGACTCTACAGAAGTCTGAGCATGAAGATGAGAATCTGTAATTTCAACTGGCATTGAATCTAAATCGTTGATTCCCCCCTCCAATCTTAATGCCAAAATATAATTATCAATATCACAATCAATTAATTGAACTGGGGCACTGTTTCTTGCTCCAAAGATTGTTGCTCCTGTGCCCACTCCTGTGCCAAACAAATCTACCCTCTGCAATAAAATTGCACTATTTTCAATGAGAATTCCAGGGGCTCCATGGATTTTCGAATCTGTAATTTGAAGACCTTCCGATTCCGATACAGTGAGAGCCGCAAAGCCACTGCCTGCCCCTAGATCCAATCCCCTTATTTCGAGAGTTCCATCTTGCATTTCAACTTTCAATGCAGGTCCTTCTCCATCGTGTTGAGTGGCATTTAATCCAGTGATGTTTCCACTTGAAGATTGAACCCATACTCCTGTTGAGGTTTGGGAACCAAGAATTATGTTCTCTAGATTTAATTGTGCAGATGTGGCCCATATGCCCACTATTCCACAGGCGTTTATAGATGTCAAACGAATATCCAAAATTGCTTGTTCATCCTGAGCTCTTAGACATATATCTGACTGATGGATTTGTCCCCCCTCAATTACTAGAATCGCTTCCTGAGTAGATGAGGATACTGATACCTCTGCATCGTTTACGCTCAAATTCGTCAATTGAGCTGTTCCACCAGAGCGTATCTTCAATGGCCCCCCCGAATAGTATCCGTTGTACATTTCAATTAATCCGCCATTCATTGCCTTGATGCCGTTTGAACCAGTGCCACCAATCCATGCATCGTCAACATGTAGGCGTCCTTCAACCAATATTTCTGAGTCAACCGAAAGTGTGAGCTCGACCCCAGGTAATATTTCTACCATTGATCCAGAATGAATCGTAATATCTTCCCCAAGGTGATACGGGGAAAACAATGGATTAAGACGAACTATTCCATCAATGTCACCGGAAGATAATGTTGATATCATCACATTGATTTCTTCACTCGAAGAAGGATTCCAATTGCGGTATCTGTTAACACTTGCATGTTGTACTACAATAGTCTTCAAATCAGCAAGTACCTCACTGGAGGTGTCAACTTCCCTCCATGTAGTGGAGAATGAAGATTGCCCATTTTGATCTGTTTGTACAATTGTTCCTGCAACAGACACATTGGCACCTTCAACAGCAATTCCAGTATCAAATACATTCACTGTGAGGTGAGTGCGTTCTCTCAACACCGCATCACCCGTCATCGACAAGGGACCCATTTGGGACCCGTCATCAAGAGTTAATTCACAATCCTGTGAAAGGGTCATAGAACCTGATAATGATGTTCTCACCCAAGTAAATGGATCATAGCAAGTGAAAGAAAGTGACGAATTGACAATCAAACCTTGTCCTTCACCTCTAAGTGGGACTCCAGCAGTCAATGCACCGCTTCCACCATTGAATTGGCCATTATCACCCATGAGTTGGCCGTTTGGTTGAATAATTAATGAAGCCGTATTTGGAATTGTCAATGTCGAATCACGAAGCATCAAAGAGCCTGTGCTTTCAATTGTCAAATTACCATTTAAATTGAATTCGCCATCTACCAACATAGCATTCACGCCAGCAGGTATAATCCAATCACCTGATCCAGGTACAATTGCTATCTGAATTGTTCCGTTGGGCGGAGTCAATATACTACTGGCACCCATTCCACTTGAAGGATCACTGGCTTCAACAAATGAGCCGCTCGAAAGCATTGGTAGCATGCTTTCTCCCGATTCATTAGTAATCTCACTGAAACCATGTGCACTTACGGTAGCTCCACTAATTGAATTACCAACCAGATCTGTCACGTGTACAGATGATTCAATGAATTGTTCCTCTATGCTGACTGAGAGGTCCGGTGTTCCTTGTGAACCCCACAGTAAGGTGCCGTCACCAAAACCATCGAGAACACCCGATGATGTGTATGATGGCATATTTCGAATGGTCGCACTTGCATCGTTTGCGAGTTGAACTCCATATGACCTGTGAGCATTGTCGACGGTCCATGTGCTGATGTGCGCTGAACCATCAATGATATTGATGCCGATATCGGATGAGGATGTTGAAAGAGTATCAAGTTCAACTGTTCCGCCATCAATGGTGATACCGCTTCCACTGTTACGGCCCCCTCCTCCAGAGAATAATTCGGTTCCAGTGATCGTACACTCAGATTCGCAACGAATTCCTTCATTCCATCCCTCTAGTATGACATCGTCCATGATTACGTTTGACCATACAGCATGTATGCCTACGGAAGTCACATCTGAAAGAGAAAATGGGCGAACAAGTTCAATCTGGCTGAAGGTTGCATCTACATCAAGAAGAACCCATCCGTCTTCACCATCTACCATGATGGTATCTGATACATCCAAGGACCAACCAGAAATAGTTCCAGCATCACTAAATCTCAATGTGGAGTTATCGATGATCATGTCCCCATTTCCAGATACATCAAACAATGTATGAGTGGATTGGATGTTGATTTGATTCAGGCGAACCAGGCCATCTCCACGAAGTCTAGCAAAGGCGTTGGATGGAAATATCTCAGTACTGGGCCAGGCACTCACAAACGCCAGTTCTCCATCGATTCGGGCATCAACACAAGTCTCTTCACAAAAAAGAAACAGTGAACTGAATTCAACATCATCTACACTACCGACTACAATTGAATCAACCGTGCAATTAGAACTGCAAGGGGAGCCCCCCGTGACCACTAGGCCACCCAAAGAGACTGCTTCAACCATAACGCCTCCAACTCCGATAACGTCTAGCAGCACCGTAGCAGAAACTGTTCCACTACCACGAACGAGTCTGTTGAAACCATCCGCATTTACCTGACCATAGAATGTGGAACCATCCTCAAGAACAATGACATCAGCATCATCATTGGAAGTCACGACTGCAATGTTCGCATTTCCACCGTTGTGTACGTGAACAACTTCTGCGCTGAGCATTGATTTGACTTCAGATAGTGTGGCACTACCATCAACGCGAAGGCAGGAAGTGGTGGCTGTGTTGCAATTGATTCCGGCACCTGAAAGGGTACCTTTATTCCAAACTCCGATTATCGTATCTGTGAAATTGGTTGTACTAATGGTCAACATGGCACCATTCTCTACGTCAAAGCCGCCACGTGAATCTGAGATGTGGGCATTGGCTACAATGGCTGATGACCCCGAATTAAGATGGAATCCTTGCCAACGAGCTTGGATTGATGTTTCTGCAATCCATGAACCCCATATCTCCACGGGTGCTAATGCCGTTCCTTGGATCTCAAGGGCACCAATAATGGTAATCGTAACATCATGCGTGATATTGATTTGTGTCCCTGCCTCAATCACCAATGTTGCACCATTGGCGATTATTACATCCTCTGAAAGTGAAATATTTCCATTCCAAGTTTGATTTGTAGAATATGTAACATCACTATTTGATGTTGAATTGAAAGCATCTGGAGCGGTACTAAATAACGGTGCAAGCAACAGTAAAGTCAAGAAAATTGACCCATATGTAGACCTCCGCATGAGTACTACTAGCAATCAATGCGGTTTGAACCCTCCCGCTAGAGGTCATCGGCCCCTACGGGGCCGAGTGGAGAAGGTGGGCCCGTCCGGATTTGAACCGGAGTCTGACGGCCCCCAGCCGCCAAGTATTGGCCAAGCTAACCTACGGGCCCATGTGTGTCTACCGCTAGTTAATGACAGATTGTTGTCATTTTCGGTCGTGCTCAGTCCTAATTACTCAGGTGGTTGAGCGACGCTGAAAGGTGCAATCTCATCTATCAATTCAACATGAGAAACGAACATACGGCGGCAGCAATATCGATCTAAACCTACCTCGTTTAGCATTTCACCTGCATCTCTACCGTCTTTCACACCATTACTGTATTGTTCCCATAGATGGCCGATTACATGGCCACAAGAGAAACATCTTACTGGAATCATCATCTTTTTTTCACCTCACCTGTACGATTTCTGCCACTTGGCACGTGCTCCACGACCCATTTGGTGTTTGGGTTCCTTACGGCGTGGATCATTGACCAAAAGACTGCGGTCAAATCGAATAAATTCTGCGCGGAGTTCCTCATCTTGGCCTTCCGCTCCATCATTGAAATGAACAAGGCCACGTGCGATCGCTGTTCGAATTGCATCTACCTGACCCATTTGCCCACCACCAGTGGTGTTGACATTGATATCGACATTAGCCAAACGGTCCATTGCCTCTGCAATAACCAATGGTTCCATTGCCTTAGATCGTGCCATTTCCGGTTGAAGAATTTCAATTGGTTCTGAATTGACACGGACTCGGCCTTTGCCTGCCTTCAGGTTTGCTCGAGCGATTGCTGTCTTTCGCTTACCTGATGTATTCACAATCTTTGCTTGCTTTTTCTTTGCCATATTCATTCATCCCCCCATCGTGATGAATCAACGCCTAATTCCTTACTGATTTCACCTAAACGGACGAAACGTTCTGGTAATGGTCGCTCGATTTTGCTTGAGTCTCCCCATTCACAGCCATCTGGTAGGTCGGCCCCACCTAATGTGGATGGTGTTCCAATTTCAACACGTAGTGCCTTCAATGCTTGTCGGCCACTGCTGTTCTTTTGGTAAGGCAACATTCCTCGTACTGTACGCTTCAAAATCTGATCTGGCATACGTGGGAAGAAAGGTCCTTTTCTTGCATGATTCAATTCGTACTTTGCACGATAGTCTGATAGGACGCTATCACGACTTCCAGATACAATTGCTTTCTCTGCATTTACGATGATGACGCGGGTGTCCTCACCTGTCCTCTTACCAGTTAGTAATTGCTTTGCAACTGTACTTGCCAGACGTCCGAGAATCTTATTCTCTGCATTGTAGACAAATGTTATTGATTCAGCCAAGGATGAACACCCCCTTGCCATCTGGATTCTTTTTCATCAAATCATGGATGCTGACAACTTTACCGCCTGCAGCCTCAATCTTCGCTTGAGCCGAACTGCTCACGCTATAGGCGGCGACGGTGTGCTTACCTTCCACATCACCGCTACCAAGCAACTTGCCAGGAACGAGAATTGTTTCTTCATTCGCAGCATAGCGGCTTAATCGGCTCAGGTTAGGTTCAGCCCAATTGCTCCGACTCCTTTCGAGTCTATGAGCGACGTCTCGCCACAGCGCAGCACCGTTCGACCGTGTTTGGGCCTTGAGGTCACCTATTAGGGTGACAAGGCCCGGATTGGTCTTCTTATTTTGCTTAGCCATGTGACTCCCTCGACTTGGGTAGCCGCGCGACTAACCATTCTGTTATGAACCCCACGGATGGAGATAGCCCCCCTTTAGGGGGCTGTGAGAAGCCAATGCTCATGTTCTGTATGCACTCCCGGAGGGTTGAGTTAGTATGGCGAAATGGAAAGAATTGATGAATGAAGCGATGCAATTGGAAGCAGCAGATACTATTGCAGCACATGCAAAGTTTGCCGAATGTACACAAGTAGCATTGGCTGAAGCACAAAGCGCACTTGACGCCGATGTGACTACTGGAATGACCATGGAGGTAGTGTATGGTGCTTTAGCGGCTTATACGCAACAAGTAATGATGCGTATGAGAGCTGAAGATCCCGAACCAGGAGGAGTTGATCACGCATTTAGAGCCGGTCAGGTCTACGGAGTTTCTTGTGTTCTAAACCACCTCTTCGATACACTAAGGGATCCAAACGGTGGAGACTTAGCCGTTCTAGATGAATTCAGTGATCAATTACATGATGAGATTCTTCAAACTTGTAAAGAGGTAGACCTCTCTATTGAATTGTTAGATGCTAAAGGTGAATATTGGGAAAGTTAAGCTGTCCTTATTTCATCTCCAATACGAATTACTCCTGAATTCAAAATCCGGCCATATACTCCACCTCTACCCCCAGTACGAAGAGCGTTTTCAAGACCAATGTGTGCCAGTTCCATTTGATGACATGGTACTACTTCACCAAGAATTTCAACTTCAACAAGTCCGATGTGCACTGATTTACCCTTTAGTTCCAGAAGGTTCAACCCCCTCACGAAAACATTCGCTCTACGTGCTTGCCATGGCAATTTGGCATCGATATCAAAACAAGCAGCATCCCATGATGATTCGTCAAGGAATGATATCTGCCTTCTTTTGTTGCTACCGTAATCTTCACTGACTCCTTCCTCTGGAGACAAATTGAGGCTGTCACTCAAAGACATTTCTTCCCTCTTTTGAGGACGGGAAGCGAGTGCAAGAATTACGCCTTGCACCCGCATTCCTCAACTCAAAGACTGAATCCAGAATCTGGGCCTTCGTCAATTCCAGCTTGTTGCATATTCCCTTCTGAATCAACGAATTCTCCGGCCTTTGTCAGGTTTCCATGCAAAGAGGCGTCGTGCTCAGATGTTCGAGAAATCATTGCATCCCCCAATGCCATCGAAATACTCTGAGTAATTGCACTGAGTGTTGACATTGCCTTGTCACGCTGTGCCAAACCGATGTCGTGGTCTGAATATCGCGCCTCTTCAAATATTGCGAGGAAATCATCGAGTTGATCAGCTGGCACCATGTAGAATGCCTTTCGAACTGCCCATTCAAATTCACGAGTTGTTTCATACACCTTTTTCATGAATCCATTTTGTCGGAAGAATCTCACTAGATCCTTGTAACAATTGAAAATCACTTGGATGTACTCATTGCGGGCCTGTAGAGCCATGAGGGAGTCCGTGAGTATACCTCGTAGAATCTCAACACGGCGACGCTCGCTGTAGCGCTTGTACATCACTGCACCAATAATCATGGCGAACAATAATGCCATAATTATTGGAAGTAATATTTGCCAGAGGAAACCTTCATCTTTCTCTTCAATATCTCCCATTGTTGCTACTCTTGAGCGATTCTGGCTATATTTTTGGAAGTCTTGTGTACCACCAAAGGTTGCTGTGATTCTCCAGTTTCCATCAATAACACACATACCATCAGTATCACCACAATCTTCCAATCCAGGTACATCTACACCGGGATAAAACCACGAGAAGTTGGCAACACCATCTTCATCGGTATTGATAATTCGTTTCTCATATAGCACCCATTGTTGATTTTCATCAAGATATTCAAATGTGAAATTTACAGGCACATTTTCAACTGCAAGATCTACACGGTCACGTAGAATTGCAACAGCGCCTTCGACTACATTCCTATCATACTTTGGATCAGCGACATAACCGTCTGCGTTTTGCCAGGGGACCTTCACTACCATATCCACACGGCTACGTACCAAGATAACCACGTCGAAGTATGAGCTATTGACTACTGCATTGGTTTCAGCACGGCATCCACCTGGGACTTCTACATCAGGTTCATACGCCACACGTAGAACTCTGAAACCTTCCATTCCATTCGCACTTGGCTCTATGCCCTTTCTACTTGGGTTTTGATCTACGTCACCACTAAACCAATCGATTGTGCCATCTTCATCATCAGTATATGCAGTGGCAACTGGTCGTGCATTTGTATCAGGATTAAGATAGATATTAACGCACTTTCCACCGAGGGGGTTTTGGTTACTTTGTTGTAACATTCCTTTAATGTGATAGCTTTCTTTCAAATACACAACTGGGAAGTTGGGTTCTACAGCAGGGTATCTGTCTACGTCTGTTCTAAACGGACCTACTTCAGTAATCGATAGAGTTGAATTACTGAATACAGGGAACAAACGTGTCATACTTGCATTCTTGTAACGATATCGATCATTGTTCTCATAAGA
>Ga0066836_10000307_pt1 | contig 22680 bp, 16 predicted proteins | sample ETNtaG_18_FD_71568 | JGI IMG/M metagenome (GOLD analysis project Ga0066836, IMG submission 71568) | Marine microbial and viral communities from oxygen minimum zone, Eastern Pacific Ocean - ETNP201302SV91 | ecosystem: Environmental > Aquatic > Marine > Oceanic | place: Pacific Ocean: Eastern... | reverse complement strand
ATGGAACTCTTAGTAGCAAGACTAGCTAATCTGTATCGCTGATTTTTAGGTAGATTCTATTGATTCAGTCGTTTAGCTAAACGACTTTTTTTCCGTGCGGCAGTATTCTTGTGAAGAATTTTCTTTGCTACCGCTTTATCAATCTTCTTGATTGCTAATTGAATGTCTTCTGAATTATTAGTGTCAGATTCTGCGTTTACTATTACAGACTTAACGCGTGAGTTTATTTCCGACCGGACCCCTTTGTTCTTGATCCGCCTTTTTTCATTCTGCCGATTTCGTTTTATTTGACCTTTAATGTTTGCCACGTTTCACCTTGTAAAATTATTGACAGTTCAATCGGAGGAGTTTCTTCCGAAAGCAACTACCGTCACTAGTTACATCGTATGCTACCGAAACAGTGTATAAATAGGACACATCCCATTAATAACTGACATGAAACAACAAAATATTAGAAATATCGCGATAATCGCTCATATAGATCACGGAAAATCAACTTTGGCTGATCGGATGCTTGAATTATGCGGAGCAGTTGATCCTAGGGAGATGAGAGCCCAGTATTTAGATTCCATGGATTTAGAAAGAGAGAGAGGAATTACGATTAAGCTCCAAAGTGTCTGCTTGCAACACGGAGACGTCACCGTAAACCTTATTGACACTCCTGGACATGTTGATTTCGGGTATGAGGTTTCTCGATCCTTAGCTGCATGCGAAGGAGTAGTCCTTCTAGTCGATGCTGCACAAGGAATTGAAGCGCAAACATTGGCTAATACGTATTTGGCAATTGAGAATGACCTAGAAATCGTTGTGGTCCTCAACAAAATCGATCTTCCAGCCGCTGAGCCCGAGTTGTATGCTTCAGAAATTGAACAAGTTCTCGGAGTTCCTACTGGGGAGATTCTGAAGATAAGCGCGAAAACTGGTGAAGGAGTAACAGAGTTGCTTGATCGAATCGTTGAACGAGTTCCTCCACCAAGCGGAGATCCAGAAAAGCCTTTACAGGCATTAATTTTTGACAGCCATTACGATCAGTACCGGGGGGTCATAAGTTCGATCCGCGTTGTTAACGGGGAGATTGCCTCCGGGGAAAAGATTCAGTTTATGCAACGGGGGACAAACGCTGTTGTTGAAGAGATCGGTGTCCGAACTCCAGATCCGGTGAAAGTAGCAACGCTAAAGGCAGGTGAAGTTGGTTTCTTAGTAGCAGGGATTAAGGACGTAGGTGATGCTCGGTCAGGAGAAACCATCACATCGGCAATCAAGATGGCTTCGATACCCCTTGATGGGTATAGAGAGCCCAAACCAATGGTCTTCAGTGGCCTTTATCCGATAGATGGGGATGATTACCCAAATCTACGGGATGCATTAGAGAAACTTTGCTTAAATGATTCTAGCTTCACCTATGAACCTGAAACGTCAAGCGCTCTTGGTTTTGGATTTAGGTGTGGATTCCTCGGACTGTTACACATGGAAATTATTCGTGAGAGACTTGAAAGAGAATTTGGACTGACTCTTATTTCGACATCACCGTCAGTTCAATACCGCCTTACTTTGACGAATGGAGAAAAAGAACACGTTGATAACCCCAGTGATGTCCCTCCGCTTAACGAATTAGAAAGCATAGAAGAACCGTATCTAATGGCATCTATCATTACGCCCAGTGACTACACGGGCACGTTGATGGAATTATGTCAAAGCAGGCGTGGAGAACTTGTAAAAATGGAGTATCTATCTCCGGAACGTGTTGAATTGTCGTACAGGTTGCCCTTGGCTGAAGTGGTTCTTGATTTTTTTGACCAAATGAAAAGTCGTACGCAAGGTTACGCGAGTATGGATTACGAAAATGATGGGTATAGCCAATCGGATTTAGTTAAAGTGGAGATCCTCCTACAAGGTGAAGCTGTTGACGCGTTTAGTTCCATTGTTCACCGAGAGAAGTCATACGAATATGGCCAAAAAATGACGAAGAAACTTAAAGAATTGATTCCAAGACAACAATTTGATGTCCCGATTCAAGCAGCTATTTCAAGTAAAATTATTTCAAGAGAAACGGTTAAAGCCTATAGGAAAGATGTGACCGCGAAATTATATGGTGGTGATGTTACACGAAAGAATAAACTTCTGAAAAAACAAAAAGAAGGGAAGAAACGGATGAAATCAATTGGAAGAGTTGATGTTCCTCAAGAAGCATTCGTTTCCGCGTTGAAGCTTGATGACTAATTCTAGAATCTGGGTGGTAGCTAATGGTTTGTGATAAAGCAGAGGTCAAGAATTATGACTGATGATCTTTACTCTTTACTTGGGGTTACTAGAACGGCATCTGCTGATGAGATCAAAAAAGCGTATAGGGAAATGGCTCGCAAATACCACCCTGATGCGAATCCAGGCGATGCAGAAGCTGAAAAAAACTTCAAGGAAATCGCTATGGCTTACGAAATCTTAAGCGATGAAAATCGGCGAAAACAATATGATCAATTTGGTGTGACGAGCGGGCAAGGTAACACTGGTTTCCCCGGAAACGGTGGAATTTCAGACATCTTTGAAGCATTTTTTGGTTCTGGAAACCCATTTGGAGGAGCAAATTTCTCTTCAAATGTTTCCAATAGCGGTGCAGACGTTGAAGTCGTTATCAATGTTTCTTTAGAAGAGGTTATTCTAGGGGGCGAGTCTACATTCAATTTACGTCTCCATTTGGCCTGTGAAGTTTGTGAAGGGACTGGTTCTGAAAGCGGAGATATGGAGAATTGCAGAACGTGTGATGGGCATGGGCAGGTGCAGAAAGTTCGCCAATCCATTCTCGGACAAATTCTATCTACTTCCCTATGTCCTACATGCCATGGCCATCGAACAATGATACTTGACCCGTGTGTTGTTTGTAATGGAAATGGTGTAACTGAAACTGAAAAACCATTTTCTATAGAAATACCTAAAGGAGTTGATACTGGAGTGACACAACGTCTTTCGGGTTTGGGTCCTGCAGGTATGCGAGGTGGTGCTCGTGGTGATATTCATATGAGATATGTAGTTGATGAACATCCACGGTTTCAACGATCTGGAGAGAATTTGCTTGAACAGTTATGGATCCCAGTTACGCAAGCCGCTCTGGGTGCAGTAATCGAATATCAGGCAATTGATGCAACCGAGACGTTAAATATTCCAGCAGGGACTAAGACTGGTGATCGATTTCGATTCCGAGGTTTAGGTGTACCAAAACTTCAACGCCGAGGAAGGGGAGACTTGGTAGTGGAAGTCATCGTTGATACACCACTAGACCTCACGGACCGCTCTGTTCAATTGTTGGAAGAATTAGCCAAAGATAGGAATGAAACGACCGATCTTTCAAAGAAACGTCAAAGAAAGAAGCGATCTTAAATGGCTGCGTCGTTAGAAGATTTACATCTTCTGGATCTTCCTCACATAGTCGTTGATGATCTTGATACAGTCCATTTGTCTCCCAAAAATAAGCATCATTTGCTGAAAGTGCGAAGATTTAGACCGGGGCAAAAAGTGACAATCACCGACGGGAATGGTTTCTGGCAAGAATGCGAGTTGGGTTACGATTCACTCCTCAAGTTAGGGGAGCGGCAATTCACGAATTCTCTTTCTGGCGAAATCACAATTTGCCTTGCCATGACCAAAAGTGGAAAGCCTGAATTAGTAACTCAGAAATTAACTGAACTCGGAGTCGGATCGATTCGATTCTTCTTCGCTCAGCGTTCCATACCTAAATGGGACGCTAATAAAATATCTAAGAATCTTGAGAAGTTGACTATTGTTTCAAAACAGGCTTTAGCGCAATCGAAGGGAGTTTGGTTACCAAGGGTCGAAATTGGTAGAACCTTTGCGGAACTAGTTGCAGAGGAGGGGATGTTCATGGCTGATCGTACGGGGGAGCCTGTCTCTTCGAATGTTCAGAAGATAATGATAGGTCCAGAAGGCGGTTGGGATGAATCTGAATATCAAAGTCCAGTTTCAAAAATACAATTGCATAATTTGAATTTGCGTGCAGAAACAGCAGCTATCGTCGCTGCAGCGAAAATCGTTAGTTTCTAGGGAAGATTGAATTATCGATCGCTTACAGCAGTAAATTCTCTACTTGCTGAACCCACGTAAAGTTGTCGAGGTCGAGCGATTCTTGTATTGCGACCTAGCATTTCATCCCAGTGTGAAATCCACCCAGCAGTTCGAGCCACGGCAAATAGAACTGTGAACATTTCTACTGGGAAACCCATTGCTTGGTAGATAAGCCCAGAATAGAAATCAACATTCGGATAGAGTTTACGACTTACGAAATACTCATCTTCAAGCGCAGCTTCTTCCAATTTTAGTGCAATGTCTAACTTTGGATTTTTGCCGGTGATCTCAAATATTTCGTGGGCCGTGTCTTTGATTATTTGAGCTCGAGGATCGTAATTTTTGTACACTCTATGCCCAAATCCCATTAATCTGCCATCGCCAGATTTCACTGAATCGATGAACTTATCAACATTGTCAAAGGAGCCAATGTCGTCGAGCATGTTAAGCACGGCTTCGTTAGCGCCACCATGTCGAGGTCCAGATAGGGCTGCACTTCCAGCGGCAATAGCGGAATATGGGTCTGCATGTGAAGATCCAACTACACGTACCGCAGTTGTCGAACAATTCTGTTCATGGTCTGCGTGGAGGATAAAGAGTTGGTCAAGCGCTTTTGTGAAAACAGGATTCGGTACATATTCGGAATCGTTATCTCCGGATGCCATTGATAAGAAATTTTCGGTATAAGTTAAATCGTTTCGAGGAGGTAGAGGATTTTTGTTATTTCTGTACGCTGCTGCAGAGGCTGCAAGCGTAGAAACTTTTGCTATTAGGTTGACAATATGCTTTTGCCTTATTTGAGGGTCTTCTACCTCTTTGGCATCTGGATATTTTGTAGATAACGCAGCCAAACCCGCTGTCAGCATTCCCATTGGGTGGGATGCTGAATCAAAGGCGCTTAGTAGGTTTTCGTTATGTTGTTCATCCAGGGTTGCATGGGCATTGAGCGTCTGGGTCCAAGTTTCGAGCTCTTCTGAGTTGGGGAGTTCGCCATGGACTAGAAGATAAGCAACCTCAGTAAAGTTCGATTTACTAGCTAGGTCCTCAATAGCGTAACCACGGTACTCTAGTTGGCCAACTCCACCATCAATGTAGGTAATTTCACTATTGGTGACAGCAGTTGCTGCAAATCCTTCGTCTTTGAACCAAAGTCCGGGGAGCATTTTTGTCCATGCTCCGGAATCAACGCCTCCGTCAATAATTGGTATTTCAAATGACTCACCTGAGCGATTATCAGTGATTGTGATTGACTCTTCCAATATCCGCTCCAAATTGATTACCAGTCACATGATATCGGAAAAAAATGTAATCTCAGACTTCAAATTGTGAGTTTGCTGCCAAACTCAAACACATTGCTATGTTTTTAAAGCGGAGTATTGCTATGTATTCGTTTCTGAAGTTTTTCGCGTTTTGATAATAAGAAATCTAGTCCAGCCGAAATTTCGATACGAGTATCCTCTGGGTTGATGATCATATCTACAGAGCCACGTTCAGCGGCCATGTAGGGATTTAGTAATCGTTCCTCATAGTCTGTTTCTAGGTCTTTTCTTTCCAACTCGGTAGCTGATCTATGGAGGATTTCTATTGCTCCTTTTGCTCCCATTACAGCTATTTCGGCTGATGGCCAAGCAATTGCGAGATCGTTACCCATGTATTTGCTATCCATAACGATGTAAGCTCCTCCATAGCTTTTGCGAAGGGTTATGCATATCCGTGGAACGGTAGCATTCGCGTACGCGAATGCTAGTTGCGCGCCATGTCTGATCATGCCACGCCACTCCAAATCTTTTCCTGGTTGAAAACCTGGGGTATCTACGAAAGTAACAATTGGTAAGTTGAAGGCGTCACAGAATGTCACAAAACGAGCGGCTTTTTGTGATGCGTATATATCAAGAGTCCCAGCTAAGTATTGAGGCTGGTTGGCGATAATTCCGACAGAGTGGCCATTGATTGTGGCCAATGTTGTCACAATGTTCGTTGCCCATTCCTTCTTTATTTCAGTTGTGATTCCATCATCAACTACGGATGTTATTAATTCTCGGACATCGTAGCTGCCTGTTGCCGACTCTGGGATTAGGTTAGATATTCCAGTTAAGGATCTATCAGGAGAGTCTCCATTATTTATCCGCGTTGGAGGAGATGATGAATTTGAAGGGAGGAGAGAAAGGAGTTCGGCAATGATCTCGGAAGCAGATTCAATTGATGGGGCGATAAAGCTCGCGAGACCTGACATTTGTGCATGTTTAGCTGCGCCGCCTAGTGTTTCATGATCTATAGGGACACCAGTAAACTCTTGAACCATTTTCGGGCCACTCACGTAGGAATATGAATCTTTAACCATGATTACGAAATCAGCTAAACCGAGAAGTAGGGCGGGTCCAGCTAAGGCAGTTTGTTGTACGCAGAAAACAGTAGGCACGACTCCGGAACAAGCAGAGATCTGATTTGCTGCGGCACCCCAACCATGTAGGGCATCAATGCCTGATTCCGGTGGAGCACCTGATGAGTTTAAGTAGCAGACAAGAGGAATCCTTTGCTCTAAAGCTGTTCTCGCTCCAGATGCGAGTTTAAGACCATCGTCACCGGTTAGGGTTGAAGGCTCATCATGGGAACCGAGAGATACTTCTACATGGCTCTTATTCTCAAAATGCGCAATTCGCACTTTTGTATTTTTCGAAACTTGAGCTTGTACCTCAACTCGTGGGATGTCGTTGGATTGCACGTTCTAATCTTAGTCTTATGGGGAAGTGAATAGGTATACCTTAGTTCGCCAAATAAATTCCATTCTGATCGGATCCATGGTCGCGAATCATGTTTCTTAGGACATCTCTCACAACCCGAGTAGTCGCGGACAAAGGAACGCGTTTATTTGTTGCGAGCCCAACTACTCTTCTCGTAAATCCTTCAAGTGGAATACGCTTCCATTTTCCCGAGCCCTGTGCGGCTGTAGCTGGCAGGACTGCTGCTCCGAAGCCATCAGTCGCTAAAGAAGCTAGTAGTCGCATACCATCAACTTCGGCTTTCGGGGTCAATTTAACACCGTGTTTACCCAGGTCTTTGTCAAGACTATCTCGAAATGGAACTCCTTTCGGATTGAGTAATAACGGGAATTCCGCAAGGATCTCTGGAGTAAGAGAATCATATTTAGAGAGAGGATGGCCGTTTGGAGCGACAAGAACCGGTTCTTCCTCAAAGAGCGGCTCTAGTTCAATATCTGGGTGAGAAATCGGAAGGTTGACAATCGCACCGTCTACGCGGCCTTGCACCACTAGTGGCAATAGGTTGCTTGTCACGGCATCAGTAATTTGTATTTTCACTCTCGGGTACCTTTGGGTCATTGATTCTAGAAGGATGGGGGAAACCCATCGGCCCGTAGTTCCAATCACTCCGAGTCGGACAGTACCTGAAACCTCAGAATGAAGCGCCTCCACATCGAGGGATATAGATTCAAGCTCAGTTTGGACTCGTCTCGCTCGCTCAACAACTAAATTTCCTTCTTCAGTTAAAACCCCTGTTCGTCTATCAATAAGGGAAACTTCTAATTCTTTTTCAAGCCTTGAGATATGTGTTGAGATATTTGACTGGACTGTATGGAGAGACTTTGCCGCAGCGCTGAAACTTCCATTGTCTACAACGGCTACTAAAGCATTCAACTGTCTAATGTCCATAGGAAAGCATATCTAGTTTGTAGATAAAAAAATAACTATCTATCAGGTATTTAGATTCAATAGGAGTGTCGCCTATCTGGTTAATTTGAAGTTTTTGAACGGATAACGTTTAAGGCGGAACCAGACTTAAACCATTCAATTTGTTCATCGCTAAATGTGTGGCTGGTCTCAAATGAGAATGAATCACCGGAATCCTGAGTTACTTCAACGAGGACTGAACGACCGGGAGCAAGTGCGTCTAAATCCCGCACCGCTAATCGAGCATCTTCGGAGATTCTGTCATAATCGGCAGGATTTTTAAATGTTAAAGGGAGCATGCCTTGCTTCTTCAGGTTAGTCTCGTGGATCCTTGCGAAACTTCTTGCGATCGCAACAAGGCCAAGACGAAACCTTGGCTCCATAGCGGCGTGTTCTCGGCTTGAACCTTCACCCATATTCTCATCTCCGATTACAACCCAAGATTGGCCTGCTTCATGATATGACTTAGCTATATCTGGGAATGTTTGAGTTTCTCCAGTTAGTTGGTTTTTGCCAAATCCCACGTCATAGCCCTCATAAGCATTGACCGCACCTAGGTAGAGATTTCCAGAAATATTTTCCAAATGACCCCGATATTTAAGCCAAGGCCCCGCCATGGAAATATGGTCAGTAGTGAATTTACCAGTAGCTTTAACTAAGACAGGGAGCCCTTCGTAGTCCTCCCCATTCCAAACTGGAAAAGGTGTGAGTAATTGGAGTCGATTTGATGAAGGTGCAACTTTAATTTCTACTTGACCAGGATTTTCAGGTGGGGGAAGAAACGTGTCCTCTCCGGGGTCAAAGCCCGATGGAGGCAATTCGAGCCCCTCTGGAGTTGATAGTGAAACTAATTCACCTTTTTCATTTTCTAATGTTCCATTTATTGGGTCAAAGTCAACAGTCCCAGCAAGGGCTAAAGCCATGACAGTTTCAGGTGAAGTTACAAATGCAAGTGTTGATGGGTCACCATCATTCCTTTTGGGAAAGTTTCGATTGTAAGAAGTGACAATGATATTTGGTGTTCCTGGATTATGATCAGTTTCCTCTGACCGGTCCCATTGACCGATGCAGGGGCCGCAGGCATTGGCTAATACGACAGCTCCAAGAGCTTCAAAATCAGCTAAAAGCCCATCTCTAGTGATTGTCGCTCTTACCTGTTCAGAACCAGGTGTGATTAAGAGTCGGCATTTAGCTTTGATTCCCAATGCCGCTGCTTCTCTAGCGATGGAAGCAGCTCTTGTTATATCTTCGTAGGAAGAATTTGTGCAACTTCCGATTAGTGCCGCACTTATTTCTGTGGGCCACCCATTTGACCTAGCTTCAGCTCCTAAAGCTTTAACCTCTCTAGCTAAGTCTGGCGTATGCGGCCCGTTTATGTGAGGTTGAAGTTCATCAAGATTAATTTCAATTACCTGATCAAAATATTGTCCCGGATTTTCCAGGACTTCAGGATCAGCTTTGAGGTGGTGGGCATTCTTAGAAGCGAGATTTGCCACATCGCTGCGATTAGTTGAATGCAAATAGCGTTCAATTGAAGCGTCATAAGGGAAAAGAGATGTTGTAGCCCCAATTTCCGCTCCCATATTACAAATAGTCGCTTTTCCAGTTGCAGATAGGTTTTCTGCTCCTTCACCAAAATATTCAACTATGGCTCCTGTTCCTCCCTTAACCGTAAGTATCTCAGCAACTTTTAAGATCACATCCTTGGGAGCGCTCCAACCATTAAGAGACCCTGTTAGGTGCACTCCGATAAGTTTTGGCCACCTCACGTTCCAAGGGAAACCAGTCATGACATCAACCGCATCTGCACCACCAACACCGATAGCAATCATGCCAAGCCCCCCACCATTCGGGGTATGGCTGTCTGTTCCAATTATCATTCCACCAGGGAATGCATACTGTTCAAGAACTACCTGATGGATGATTCCGCTTCCAGGTTTCCAGAATCCAGCCCCATATTTTGCACAGACTGTTTCAAGGAAATCGTAGACTTCTTCGTTGTCTCGTGAAGCAGTCATAAGATCGTGTTTTCCTTCAACTTTTGCTTGAATTAGGTGATCAGCATGGGTTGTTGTTGGAACGGCTACTTCGTCAAGTCCAGCGGTCATAAATTGTAACCATGCCATTTGCGCTGTCGCATCTTGCATCGCGACTCGGTCAGGTCGGAGGTCAACATATGAAACACCCCGTTCTAGAGCTTGTTCGCTGTCATCTAGATGGTTAATGAGTATTTTTTCAGCGTAAGTAAGTGGACGGTTTAGTTTCCTACGGGCATTATCTAGCCTTTCTTGAAGCGTCCCGTAGACTCCTTCGATCAGATCTATAGGTGTGTTTGTGTAAACAGTCATACGTTCCCTAAGTATAAAAACAGAAGCATTTTAAATCTAGCGCAATGCACTTGATTTACGTGTAAAAAAAATTAGATTGTCGGCCATTTCTTTTTAGTGGGCGTTGATGCAGATTTGTTAGCTTCTAAGGTCCATGATCTTCGCCACGGACTAGCATCAGGTCCATGCAATTTAGGGGTAGATCCTGAATGTGCCCTTTTGGTCGCTGTCCACCAATCTTGATTTGTCTCATCTGCAAGGGTTGCTACTGAGCCTTCTATGCGAGTTGAGAACGACCTTGAAGTTTCTTTATTTTCAGGCCAAATTGGAGTTCCAAAAGTGACTGTCGTATCTGAACGTTTCGGCCAGAGTTTACCTTTTCGGAGAATAGATCCAGTCCCGCCTATGTGTACTGGAACAATGGGAACATCGCATTTGAGTGCTAAATATGCAGCACCACCACGAAAGGCTTGACCCCATCCATCAGGGGATCTGCCACCTTCTGGAAAAACCATGAATGACCAGCCCTTATTAATTAATGAAGCTATCTGGTCTGAAGATTTCCGACTTGCCTTTGACCGTTCAACTGGTACAGCTCCAATGAAGAGAGCGGACAAAGCTCCACCAATTTTGGAAGAGAAGAAATAGTCTGCAGCGGCTCCGACAATTAACCGCTTTCGCCAGCGTATTGGGATTGAAGTCAGCAGTAGGGGGGTATCGGCATGGCTGTGATGATTCGCAACGAAAATCACAGCTTGTTGTTTATCCAAAGAATCTAAACGGTCATACCCAGTTCTTTTGGGATTAGCTAAGAAGTTCATTACTGGACGAGCTATTAATTCAGTTGTAGCTGTCCTGATAATGCGACTCGGAACGGTTCGAGCCCATTTCGTAGGATAATCACCACCTAATTTGTATTCCGATTCTAAAGGTGTAACTCCTTTAGGTGTCGTAGGTGCACGATAGGGAAATTGAGAAGAACGGATTACTTTTAAGCTTCGAAAGTTATCAGGTGTATTACCGATAGCCCGATAAATCCGCTTTGTTTTCCGTTTAATTTCTTTTGAAGTTAGCCGTTTCGCCATGATATTAAGTTACATCTGCCATTAGGATTGGGGGGCTGTGATAATGCGTTATTGATGGACTGAACCCGACCGTATCCGAAGCAATTTCTAAGGCATCTTGAATTGTGCTTGCAGGTCTAAATCCCATTCTTCGAACAGCATCAGGTTGCCCACCTACAATAATTACCTGGGAAAGGTGGTCTAAAGCATGAGAACACCAATACCACATGTAAAAGGGGTGGACTCCATGGTATGCATATGAGGTTCTATAGAGATGCCTATACCACTCATCTTCTGCAAAGGCTTTTTCGTATTTTTGACTCATCTCAACCGCATCAGTTGTTTCGCTCAAAACTCGTTCAAAGAAATCGATATAGCTCGGATGATGCACTGGGTGAAAATCCCAAGGTGTGGGATGAGTCATAATGACTACTCCACCTTTTCTGACTAAAGGCTTTCCCCTATACATATTAAAGAAATATCCTAAGCCTAGGCATGCTACAAGTATTGGATTCATTACGGAATTTACGTTGTAGGGGCATATATAAGGTAAGCCCATTGTTAGTACGTCCGTTTGCCCTTCAACTTTAACTAAATGCTGTTTGTAGACATTTTCAGTTGTTTGCTTGTGAACAGCTTCTACCTCTCCAGCTTGAACGGACGTTATCTCATAAGGTGATTCCCAGCCGTTGAACGCTTTACGACGCGCTTGGGGAGACATCCGCTTAATTCCACCTTGCATACCAAGGAATAATGCCCGATCTTTTAGTGTCCATTCCCACTCCCTTTTTTGGAGCATTGCTAAAGGGCCGTCGTAGCCAAAAGTGTTGTTGTTGACAGTAGTTTCGATCTGGAATACTTTTATGCCGGATTCTTTCAATACCTTTCCTTGCCGCCAATTTGATTTATGAAGTTCAGAGTTCTCTTGATCCATGAAACTCTTAGATTCGACCATGGTTTGCGGGTTGTGATGGTGGCGAAGGGCTGTGTAACCTGACAATCCGGTTGCGGTGCTTTTCCAGCCGCCATCCATTGAAACTAAATTTATATTCACGTAGATAATGAGGTCGCTTTCAGCAGCACGTTTATTTATTTCGACTTCCTCGCCGTGGGGAGTTGTTCCTATAGAAGTCATTCCTTCTGGATCTTCTGCATCATGGTTGTAAATAGCTCCTGAAGGAGAGAAAGCATCGTAGACCCGATCACCCACAGCATGCCGCAATTCAGCTTCGGTCATTCTTCTGTGCAATGCGAGAGCTGCAATCAAGTGCACATCGTCTACACCGGCTGCAGCCGCAGTATTAAGAACTGCCTCAATTACACGTTGGCGGATATCTGGCTTCCTCATAGGTGGCAAAGGCAAAGAAATATCATCAAATGCAATTGTTAACTTCATCCCAGGAGATAAGAGAGCTGAGAGGGGAGCAGAATCTCCAAGAGGATTCTCAAGTGCATATTGGATAGCCCCATTCGGGTCTCGTAGTCCAGGAAGCGGTTCAGCTGGGTAAATGATTCGAGATCGACCTGTGGGAAGTTTCTCGAGCCTGAAACTCTCGCCGTGATGGAAGAGGGTTGGGGGTGTCGTGCGGTCCACCTCCAGCACTAATCCTGGTCGAGGGTGTTTTCTGCGATTATTGGACATTTATGATTCCTTACTTGTGCCAAGTGGCAAAATTTTCTTTGGAGATCCAGATACGGGTTGAAAGTTTTCAACAAGCCAACCTCTTCTCCTAGCTAAAGTTGCGAGTTTAGTTTCTGGATTTACAGCTACGGGGAAGCCCACGGCTTCTAACATTGGAAGGTCACTGGTTGAGTCAGCGTATGCAATTGATTCAGCGAGATCTATGTTGTGTTTATCTGCATAATCGCGAAGCACCGCAGCTCGTGTTTCACCTATTGGCGGGACTTGATTCATTTTTCCGGAATAGTTACCCCCATTAGTAGTTAATGAAGGTGCAAGAATTTCATCAAACAATGGTTTTAGGGGCTGGACTACGAAATCTAGTGCGCCTGTAATCAAAATTGTCCTATGGCCTAATGATCGATGTTCTCGAACTCTCCGAATTGCTGCTGGAAAAGATTTAGTCAGGATAAATTCATTGAACATATCAATAGAATCTTCGTCAATTTGCGCTACTGGGGCACCTTCGTATTTTCTGTAGAAATTTCTGAGGAAATCTGTTCTATCACGGCGATCCATGGCTAACATATTCGGAGCTTCCAATAGGGTTTTAGCGATTATGCGAACTCTTTCGGATGGGGGAAGTCGTTTCGTGGCGAGGTAACCCCAAGACGAAACAACGTTAGAGGCAATAAGTGTATTTTCAAGATCAAAGACAGCTAGTTGTCGTTTCGGGTCAAGAACTTGCTTCCTTAGTCTAGAGCTTCTTGAATTAACGTTTGCTGGAGTCGGTGATGTCTTCACTCTTCCTTGCGCTACGACTGTAGGCAGATGAATATCGTATACATATTTCTTCCAGTCAATTATTCGTGGGTCAAATGGGAATGATTCCTTATCTGAATCAGAGATTTCGTTCCAAAGAGTTAAGAGATTTGAGACATCATATATTGCTTCACACTCCACGTATTTTCCATACAGTGTTATGTATTCCATGGCTTTATCTAGTTCATTCCTTCGTTCCTCAAGATCAGCTACGACCATTGCGCTAGTGCCTCTGATAGGTAATTTGTGGAGGGTTTTTTCAGTAATCTTTAGAATTCGTTTGGCTCGTGTAAGTTGCGTGACTACGCGCCCTCGACCAGGAAATTCCCACTTTGATGGAGTGATAGGTTGGTTTTTCTCATCAAGGATAGGGAATTTACCAAAATAGTCATGTACATAATCAGCCATAAGACCGATACGGATTGGGTTACATGATCCAGAGGCTACTTGGAATATTTTTGTCTCATCCGGCGGATTTTGGGACGCTGCTGCGACGATCGCTGAGGCGACCAGGTCTACAGGAATAATATCAATGATCCCTTCGGGTATACCAGGAAATTCTTTAAGAGTTCCTCGGCCGAAATTTAGGATTATAGGTTCAGCCATTCGGAACCCTCTGATCCAACCAGATTTTGGTGACTGCCATGATGATTCAATAATTGATGGGCGGACAATTGATAGAGGAATATTCTCTTTGATTTCTTGGACAGCTTGTTCAGCCATTGCTTTTGTGAAAGCGTAGGCATCGGGAAATCCTAGGGATGTAGCACGTTCTCTTCCGGCTTGAACCATTTTCTCTTTAACCCAACGCTCGCGGATTTGTTCTGTTTTCCCAGCAATAACAGAGATACCGGGTGCACCGAGTTCTTCTTTTGCTTCTCCCCTAAATTTCTCTAAATTTTCGCTTCTTCGACTGTCATCTTCTGTGTAGGCTCTAGTTCTTCTAGCTGCTTCAGTTTCTTCCCGCCAATTTAATGGGACATAAAAAGGGCTTTGTGACAGGGGTTTTTCTGGAGCTTTACCTTTCCTGTTGCCTGCAACGTAACACGTGCTAACCATTACAAGATGAGGAGTCGCATTTGTTTCTTTCAGAGTTTCAACTAAGCGAACTGGTCCCATTAAATTTACTTCTGCGGCCCGGTCTAATGGTTCGTCGAAACTCACCGCTGCTGCGCTATGGATAATGACATCGCACTCTGCTAGTTCTTTGACGCCATCAGTATCTAATCCGAGATGAGGTTTAGAGATATCTGCCGATAATGCTATTACTTGTGTTGTCACTAATTCCTCAAACCGTTCATCTCCAATAGTTGATCTGAGCGAATCAAAAGCATCGTTTCTAAGAATGTCTCTTTCAAGACGTTTCTGCGGGGATCTTCTGCCAGACGGTCGTATGAGTAGACGTAACTGAACGTCAACGACTTCGCGAAGAAGAAGTTCAACTAAAGCTGTGCCGAGGAATCCCGTAGAACCAGTTATGGCAATTTTTTTACCTTGAAGTGACTCTTTTATCACACTCTATTTCTACCACTTGGTAGACGATGGTACAATCTATCTGTGAAGACTTCTGAACGTGTCTTGTTTGCGGCGACAACAGCCTTTGGCGAATTCGGTTATGATGCCACTAGCTTGGACGATTTGGCGAAGGAATTAGGTATTCGAAAGCAATCAATCCTTTACCATTATCCATCTAAAGAGCAATTGCTTGCGGCTTCTGTAGATAGAGCTATTTTTGAATTAATTGCTGTCTTGGATGCCGCTATCGAGAAAAGTGGGAATGGTTGGGACCGTGTTGAGTCGATAGTCAAGAGTGTATTTCGTTTAGCTATTCGACGTCCTGAGTTATTGGGCTTACTTCGAGAGGTAACTCGTTTAGGACCGCCAGTCTTAACTCGTGCAATTGATGGAGTTGATCCGCTTATTAAAGGAGCAACTGACTGGATGCGTGATGAGATGGATGCAGGACGGATGCGAGAATCTGATCCGGAACTAGTCGTCTTGTCTATTTATTCAACTGTTATGGGCGCGGCAACTGAGGTGAAACTATTTGAAGCGATAGGAGAGAAGCAAACGCTTAGAGGCGCTGCTTTAAGAAGAAAAGAATTGCTTCGTTTTCTTGAAAGCGCTTTATCTCCTAAAAAATCATGATTGGCGAAATTAGCGAGCAGTTCTGATTAGTTCTTCAATCAAATCTTCGTATTTCAAACCAGAGTGTGACCAGAGTTTAGGGTACATAGAAATGGGTGTGAATCCAGGCATTGTGTTTACTTCGTTGACCATCCACGTGCCTGACGTATCATCGTAGAAAAAATCAACTCTTGCAAGGCTTCTGCAGCGGAGGAGCGTGTAGACGTTGAGGGCAATTTCTTGCACTGCTTTTATTTCAGATTTTGATAGGTCGGCTGGGATCTTAAGTTGCGCTCCATCTTCGTACTTGTCGTTGAAATCGTAGAAGTCTGCACCGGGAATTACTTCTCCGGGTATGGAAACTTTAGGTTTTGTGTTCCCAAGTATTGATATTTCAATTTCCCTGCCCGTTATAGCTTCTTCAATGACAATCCATTCATCGTATTTTGCTGCCGTTTGAAGAGCTGTGTGAAGATTTTCTCTTCCGGAAACTTTAGTGATTCCAATTGATGAGCCCATGTTGGCTGGCTTTACAAAAAGAGCCCCTTTGAGATTAATTGATGAAGGTGCGGCTAGTAATTGGTCTATTTGGTTGACGTGCACCCCAATCCAATTCGTTTGTGCAATTCCCGCATTCTCTAGAATCTCTTTTGTTTTGAGCTTGTCCATGCACAAAGCTGAAGAAAGAACACCACTCCCAACGTACGGAACCTCCATGAGTTCTAGGAAACCTTGTATGGTTCCATCTTCTCCGTTGGGGCCATGGAGAACAGGGAAGACTATAGGTGATTCATCTTTGAATCCTTCAAAAAAAGTCGTGGGATTTATTGTAATCCCCTCAGCGTTGAGGACTTGAGGAAGGCTCTCTTGATCTTCGGGGGTTAGTTCGTTGAATACGCTAACCCAAGTACCACCTTGAGTAATTGCTACGACATGGATTACATATCTTTCTGTATCAACAGCCCTAAGAATGTGAGCAGCAGAGGAACAAGATACAGGGTGTTCAGGTGATTGCCCACCAAATATTATTACAATCGGTTTCCTTTTTTCAATCAGAGGTTTTTTGTATGTATTGTTCACATTTACAGAATACCTTAATCTTGAAGTAAGAAGGAAGCGACCCGTGGCCAAACGGAGCGGTTTTGCAGCATGAATAAGTGGCCTCCTTCAAACATTTCAATCTCTGAGTTGGGAATTAACTTATTTAATTTATACTGATTTTTTTCTGGGGCGACGAGATCGTAGCAGCCACCAACTATCAATGTAGGGTGAACCAAGTCGGGAAGAAAGTCGACCGCATCGTGGGTGGATCTAGCATCTAGTTGATTGATTAGTCCAGTAGTTAGATTGTTTGGAAACACTCGTTTCCCAGCGGCAATGAGTTCCTCAACTGCATCAATAATGGGAAGATCAATATTCTTCGATTGATAACGAGAGTCAAGTAACTGCAACCAAGATGATCCTTGGGCCTCGATGGGTTGTTGAAGAATTTTTCGGAGATCAAAGGAAGAGAATTCAGAACCTCCTGGTGATGTACACGCGAGAACCAGTTTGTTCACCATATTGGGGTGTTTATGTGTTAGGTGCTGAGCAACCATACCGCCAAAAGAAATCCCAATTATGTTTGCTCGCTTGACACCTAAACTAGAAAGAAGGGCAGCTGCATCATCTCCATAATCATCCATTGAATAGGGGGGTGGAGGTTGTTCTGTTCGTCCTAGCCCACGTTGATCGTAGCGAAAGACTTCAAAATGGTCATCAATAACGGGTATGCGCCCCCGAGGTGATCGGAGATCGGCTCCAGTTCCACTTATGATTAGTAAAGGGTCTCCGTTGCCGGAGATTTCGTAACAGATATTAATTCCGTTGCTTTGAATATGTGGCATCCCCGAAAGGATACTTCAAGTTGCAATAATCTCGCTTACACGAATGCGGATGCGAAGACTAGTGAAACAATAGTCATTACTTTTAATAGAATATTCATTGCGGGTCCGGAAGTGTCTTTGAAAGGGTCACCTACTGTGTCGCCTACAACAGCAGCTTTGTGTGGGTCAGAGCCTTTACCTCCATGATTTCCGGCTTCAATGTATTTCTTGGCATTGTCCCAAGCTCCTCCAGCATTTGCCATAAAGATTGCAAGAGCGAATCCAGTTACTAGGGCTCCGGCTAGTAGGCCACCTAAAGCATCGATGTCAATGAAACCAACGACTAAAGGAACAACTACAGCTAGTGATCCTGGTATGACCATTTCTTTCAAAGATGCTTCTGTTGAGATAGCAACGCATCGGGCGGAGTCAGGGACTACACCTTCACGCCCCTCTCGAAGGCCGGGGATTTCACGGAATTGTCTACGAACTTCTTCAATCATTGCAGTGGCTGCTCTTCCGACAGCATCAATGGTTAAAGCAGCAAACAGGAAGGGGAGTCCAGCTCCGAGGAAAAGACCAATAAAGACGTCAACTTCACCAACATTAAGTTCTAACGTGCCACCGGCTTGTCCTACAGCTAATTCAAAACTCTTGAATAAGGCAAGTGCTGTTAGGGCCGCTGACCCAACAGCGAAACCTTTAGCAATTGCAGCTGTGGTGTTCCCAAGAGAATCAAGTGCATCTGTGACTTCTCTAACTGAAGGGTCAAGTTCAGCCATTTCCGCTATTCCGCCAGCATTATCAGCTATGGGTCCGTAAGCATCTACTGAAACGACTGCTCCAGTTGTTGCAAGCATTCCGATTGCTGCCACTGCGATTCCGTAAATACCATTTCCTAAAGTCTCTTCACCACCCCAGTAGGCGATTCCGATACCTGCAAGTACAAGAATTACGGAAGAGGCTACTGAAATCATTCCAGCGCTTATCCCGCTGAGAACAGTTGTAGCCGGACCAGTTTCTGCTTGAGCAGCAATTTTCTTTACCGGAGAGAAATGGTCGGATGTATAATATTCAGCGGTCTTACCTAAAGCCCAACCAACAATCAGACCACCAATAACCGATACTGCGAGTCCTATAGGATTCCCAACTGCTGAATCAAAGAGCCAATATGACACAGCAAGAGTCCCTATGACAGTTAGCCCCATGGCAACGTTAGTTCCTCGGTGTAATGCATGGCTTAACGACTTTGAATCCGTAGAATCCCCACCTTTGACAAGAAAGGATCCAAGAATAGACGCGATCATTCCGATGAAAGCAATAGCCATCGGGAACATGAGTTGCTCAATATTTCCAATTTCTGTTGCTCCGGAAGCAGTCAAATCTAAAGCGAAGGCTGTTAATGCTACAGGAGCTATAATTGATCCTGCATAAGACTCAAATAAGTCAGCGCCCATTCCGGCGACATCACCAACGTTGTCGCCAACATTGTCAGCGATAGTGGCTGGGTTTCTTGGATCATCTTCAGGTATCCCCGCTTCTACTTTGCCGACAAGGTCAGCGCCTACGTCCGCAGCTTTTGTGTAGATCCCTCCGCCAACTCGGGAGAAAAGAGCAATGGAAGAAGCTCCGAGACCATAGGCAGTAACAATTTCGAATGCTTGATCAACTTCAAGCCAGATTACGAAGAGGAGGTAAACAAACATGAGACCAAGTAGTGCTAGTCCAGCAACAGAAAATCCCATAACTGCTCCGCCTCTATAAGCAATTGGAAGTGCTTTTGATGGACCGTCTTTCGCAGCTTCGGTTGTTCGGGCATTAGCCATAGTCGCAACTGTCATTCCGATATAGCCTGCTGTTGCGGACAGGACTGCACCGATTAGATATGAAACTGATGCAAGGGGAGTTATGACTATTGCCAATAAGATTATCATGGCTAAAACAAAGAATGAAACCCAGGTGTATTCTTGCTTTAAGAAAGCTTTCGCACCGTTCTGGATTTCGTTCATCAGAAAGACCATTCGGTCATTTCCAGGTGGAGCCGCTTTAACGGTTGAGAAAAAATAGGAAGCTAGCGCTAATGCGGCTAATGCACTTGCCAAGGCTAGATAGGGGATTGATTCCAAGGTTACTCCTCTTAAATAGAAGCACAGAATGATTAATATCTGCACTCACGTTCAAACCGGCAGTCTATATGTTGATGGCTCTAGTTTGATAACCATTTGAGATGATTTCTAAAGAAACCAAAAAAAGTTGGTTTTTTTACTGAGTATCTATGATTTATCGTAAAAGAACTGTTACCAATTAGGAGTGCGCATAGTTGTCGTTGGGGCAGGGGAAGTTGGTTCTTACATCACTCGGCTGTTAACAGACCCCAAACACCAAACGCAAAATATGGAAGTGGCGATAGTAGATGCAGACACTGAGCGAATTTCAAAACTTGAAGGGGAACTGGATGCAACCATGGTTGAAGGAAGTGGCAGCCATCCAGAGAGTCTTCAGTTAGCAGGAATTGATAAAGCTGACCTTTTAGTGGCAGTTTCCTCTAGCGATGAAGTTAATCTTATTGCTGGGTTGTATGCGAAAAATCAAGGTGTCAAGAAGACAATTGTACGGATAGAAGCCGATCAAATAAAATCTGAAAAAGGGAATGAGGAATGGTTCCTCGGTGGCGAAGAGCCTGATTTAATCTTTGACCCCGATGAGGATACTGCTAATGAAATCGCTTCTCTTTTGGATTCATGGGGGGCAGATGAAATAGCTACTCTTGGTGAAGGACAAGTCGTAATAATCGGTGTGACATTAACATCAAAAGCTGAGTTTTGTGGAAAAACACTTTCTCAGATTGGAAAACTCTATGAGCCAGATTGGAGTTTTCTAGTAGCTGCTCTGCGACGAAACGGCGAAGCTAAAATCCCGCGTTCTGAAGAAACTCTTGAAGCGGGTGATCATTTATGGCTAGTTATTAAACGCTCAGAAAAAAGCGATGTATTAGAGACGCTTGGTTTCAAACGAAAGAAAAATAAACGAATTCTTTTGCTTGGCGGTGGAAGAACAGCTGAATTCCTTGCAACCCGTCTAGTAAAAATGCGTTTCAGAGAAGTTACTTTAATTGAACAAGATCCTAAACGTGCTAAAAAACTCGCTGCCAGATTGGATGGAGTAGATGTCGTCCGGGGAGATATTACAGATGCTCAGTATTTAAGCGCAGAAATTGATGCAGGAAAGTATGATGCTGCTATCGCCCTAACAGGCAAGGATGAAGCCAATGTCCTTGCCTGTATGTATGCAAAATCTCTGGGAACTGACAGAACTATAGCAATCCTCCATCGCCTAAAATTGTTAGAAGTACTAGGATCCGCTGGAGTTGACTCCGCCCTTTCTCCTGTTACTGCTAGTGCTAATCGCGTGCTTCGCTTTGTCCACGAGGTTGAGGATGTAGCAACTTTTTTAGGGGCAGATCAAAATTTCGAAGTTATAGAAATACGAGTTGAAGAGGGCAGCAAGGCGGCGAAATCCAAAATCAAAGATATGAAATTCTCTCACGAAGCATTGGTCGGGGCAATAATCAGAGATGGAGAGCCTTCAATTGCTAGAGGGGATAGTGAGTTGAAATCAAATGATTTAGTATTGTTGATTGCACCGCCGGAGCAAGTGGATAATCTCCGCAAAGAATACTTTCTCGCTACAGATGCGTCGTCAGGCTAACGAACTTTAGGCTACTAAATGCTGTCCAGTATTAATCTTGAAAATCAAGGGCGAAGAGTTTTAGCGGTAGGAATCTCGCTCGGATTACTTTCATTTATATCTATTATCTCATCTTTGATTCAATACCCTAATTCTTCGAGTGCTCGGGTATTCCTCACCTTTCTACTAGGAGGAATCATTGCTGCTATCTTTAGTTTTCTTTCTCTTCGGTGGTCAAAAATCCCGAACGTAACGAAAGCTTCAGAAGTTTTCTCTATCAGCGTCATAGCTATAGTTTTCTTTATAGCTAGTTCAGCAAGTCTGTATTTAATCGCTGGGATTGTAAGCACAGTCGATGCCGGAATATGGGAAGCAACTGCTGGGATAACCACTACTGCAGTTTCTGGTTTAGAGCCTGAATCATTATCTTCCTCAGTGCACATTTTTCGTTCTTTAACACAATGGGTCGGCGGGCTTTGTGCCCTATGTCTTGTCTTTGTCGCTACTCCGATAGCAGCGAAAGACGACACTGCTTCTTCCGGCTACGCTTCGAGAATTTTTAATAGATCACCCGGAAAACGAATAAAAGAACTAACTACTCTTTATTTAATTCTAACAATAGCTATTTTCTTTGGATATTATTTTGCGGGAATGGGATGTTTCGATTCTATTTGCCACTCGCTAACGACATCGTCAACTGGGGGATTAAGCACACGCGCTTTGTCAATAGGATCTTTTAACTCTCCAGCTATTGAATGGGTAGCAACTATAGGAATGGCAATAGGTGGATTGAATTTAGGAATCTTTTGGTGGATTTGGAAGCGGAAATTTTCTGATATCAAAGGAAACACTGAGTTGCGACTGTATTTAACGATACTTGTTCTTACAGCTTGCATTTTCTGGTGGAAATTAGATACAGGCTTTACCGTTCTTACTGAGCTCCGAAAGGCTTTCTTCATAGCTGCTTCGCTACTAAGCACAACTGGGTATACAAATGTGAGTTGGGATTTCACTTCAGGAATGAGCGCTGTTGCTCTGTTGGCATTAGCAATCGGTGCAATGGCTGGATCTACTGGCGGAGGATTCGGGGTACACCGCTTACTTGAGATTATAAAATATCTCCGAAGGGAATTGACTCTCAGCTACCGTCCCAGTGCTATACGAGCAATAAAAGTCAGTGGAAAGGAAGTAGAAAAACGTGAGTTGGACAAACTGCACGGCTACACCGCTACTTTCATATTTCTCGTTGCTGGGGGAGCTTTCCTATTATCGTTAGCTTCACAACATTTGAATCTGGAAGAGTCAATTGGCCTTGCTTTATCGGCTTTTGTTACCAGTGGCCCTGGGTTAACTGCATCAACGACAGTTGGAATTGAGCATAATGCGGTTTCCCATATCACTTTATCG
>Ga0066836_10000304_pt1 | contig 22750 bp, 17 predicted proteins | sample ETNtaG_18_FD_71568 | JGI IMG/M metagenome (GOLD analysis project Ga0066836, IMG submission 71568) | Marine microbial and viral communities from oxygen minimum zone, Eastern Pacific Ocean - ETNP201302SV91 | ecosystem: Environmental > Aquatic > Marine > Oceanic | place: Pacific Ocean: Eastern... | reverse complement strand
GGATTTAAGAAAGAAGCATTTGATAAGGATAATAAAGGATTTGTTACTTCTATTGTAACTCCAAGATCAATTGTTACAGCGGATTCTGATGTTGAATGGTTGGAATTTGATGTAGCAAAGACTAAGAGTGTTGCTAAACCTAATCATTTGTATTTACTTGGATTTACAAGTAAGGACGTTGAACCACCAGGTATTTCTCAGGGTTATAGAGTTGGTGCAAAACTAAATGATAAGATTTATGTTAATAATCCAAGTGGAACTAATTATGAAGCAAAGATATTAATGTCGGACTTCCCGATTGATGCATCAAATACTACATCATCGGGTACTGGTTGTTCAGAGAAACAATATAATGCTGAACCAGTTAAGTTGGAGCAAGGTGGTAAGATTTTTTACTACTTTAAATTAACACCAACAACATATACTGGTGGTAGTGGTCATACACTCCAAAATGGTGAATCAATTTGGATTAAGAGTGATGATGGAGATGTTCCTGAGAATATTGAGTCTAATGGAATTTATCATGTTGTAACTAATGCAAAGAATAGTACAAGAGCAGATGGTCTTGTTCTTCCTGCTGATTGTGTTCAATTAGCATCATCTGTAACTAATGCTGATATTAGAACACCTCTTACTATTAACACATATGCTGGTGGTACAAAATTACATATAACAAGTAGAGTTGTTGATAAAAAAGTTGGTGAAATTGGACATCCAATTCAATGGGATCCTAATCAGAACCAATGGTTTATTCATGTTCAAGGAAGTAGTACATTATGGACTCATATTAATAGTTTAAGTGGCACTGCACCACAAGATCGTACTGATATTTCTTATCTACTTCGTAAAGAAGATGATAGAAGTTTGGATGAAAAACTTTATAAGATTAGATATGTAATTCCAAAAGAGCAAAAGAATGGTAGAGATCCAGGAGATGGATTTGTTCTTCAAGAATCTAGTTCAACTAACGTAAGAAGTACTGCTGATTTTACTCTTACTAGTATTGGAACTGCAGATTATGATTATGATAGAAATACAAAATTTATAACAAGTGCTGCTTATAATAATGTATCTAAGGTTGTTACTATAGTATCTGATGTTCCTCATGGATTGAAAGTTGGGGATCATGTTACTATCAAAAATGTAACCGATAGTACTAATACTGGTGGAGCACTTAACGTTGGATATAATGGACTATTTGTAGTTACTACAACTACAAATGATAAGACATTCCAATTTATATCTACTGATCTTCTTGGAGTAGTTCATAATCCAGGAAGTACAAATACTAATAATATTCATACAAGGTCTTCTACATTACCTAGATTTGAAAGAACTGATCTTAGAGAAAACTTCTATGTTTATAGATCAGAAGTTATAACACAATACCTTTATAATGTTCAGGATGGTGTTTATTATCTTTATCTACTTAATTCTGGTAATGCAATTGCTGATGAATTTACAGATCTTAAGTATGCACAGGATGTTACTGATCTTTATCCACAGTTAGATAAGGATAATACAGAAGAAAATCCACCTGCTGCTGTAACTTATGCAACTAGATCTCCACTTGGTGAGACAACTACTAATAGTCTTAAAAATAGTATTACGAGAGAGACTGTTGATAAATTTAATAAAACCTTTAATAAAGGAAGTAAAATTGTTTCTGTTACTACCAGTGCAAATTCTGCAACATTAACTTTTGATGAAGAGCATCAACTTAATGGTGTTAGAACAGGTACAATAACTGGCGGTTCTGGTCATACTGATGGAACATATTATAATGTAAAATTACTGAATAGTAATGGTTCTACATGGGATGGTGCTACTGCTACTGTAAATGTAAGTGGTGGTGCTGTAACTTCAGCAGATGTTACACAAGGTGGTTCTGGATATGCTAATGGAGAGAACCTCTACTTTGATTCTGGTACGATTGGTGGAACCAATCAGGCAAAATTAACAATAGCAACTGCTGGTATTGCAACTGCGATTGGTAATTATGTTCAATTAACTGGTATTGGTACTGCAACAGATGCATATTATAGAGTTACTGCTGTTCCAGGTGAAAAATCAATTACTGTTGCTAAAACATCTGGTGATGCACCTCAGATTAATCAGTATGCATTAGATCTTGGAGCACAAGTAGAGGTTGATAGTACATCGTTCTCTGTTGACACTACTACATTTACATGTCCTTGGGCTCATGGACTTCTTGCAGGTAATGCATTTACGGTTAAAAATTCTAGTGATACCGATTTAGGTCAATTTGTTGTTACTTCAGTTACTACTCCAACTATATTTACTGCTAAGACTACATCTGCTCTTACTTCACCCAAATATATCTTTAAGCATGGATTAGCATCACATAATGCTGGTGCAGATAATCTTGGTGAGAATATTGGTGTTAGAAATCTTCAATATTATGATCATGATGAATTATTATTGAATGAAGCAATTACAGTAGATACTTCCTTTAAGGTTAAGAGACCTAATGGTGGAGTAACTGGTATTCTTGATAGATTCCCATTAGGATCTTATATCCAGATTAATGGTGAAATTATGAGAATTACTAGTAACGCATTAAGTGGTTCTAGTAATGATGAAATAACTGTAATTCGTGGTGCATTAGGAACTCTTATTGATGCTCATGTTAGTGGATCTTTAATTATAAAGATTAAACCATTAGCAGTTGAAACACGTAGACCATCAATCGTTAGAGCATCTGGACATACATTTGAATATGTTGGTTATGGACCAGGTAACTATTCAACATCTCTACCTCAAGTTCAGGTTAAGACTCTTACTGAAACGGAAGATTTCTTAGCACAAGCACAAGAAAGATCTTGTGGACAGGTTGTTTATACTGGTATGAATAGTGATGGTGATTTCTTTGTTGGTAATAAGAAAATTAGTTCTGCTACTGGACAAGAAATAACATTTGATATTCCAATACCAACTGTAACTGGACAAGATCCTAACAGATTAAGTGTTGTATTTGATGAAGTAATTGTTAAAGAGAGAATACTTGTTGAGGGTGGTAACTCACGACAGATTCTATCTCAGTTTGATGGACCAGTTACATTTAACGGTGATCTTAGAATTAACTCTAAACTTAATTTGAAGAATGATTTATATGTAGATGGAACGGTTAAATTTGATAAGGATACTGATAGTAATCCTGCTACAATTGATTGTTCTAATGGATTATTAAATGGTGCTCTCCAAGTTAAAGGTGGAGCTGCGATTGGTAAGAAGTTAAATGTATGTGGAGATGTTAAATTATTCTCTTCTACTAGTTCTACTAGTTCAACTACTGGTGCACTTCAAATTATTGGTGGTGTTGGTATTGGTGGTAATTTAAATGTTGGTACTAACTTTAATGTTACTGGTACTAGTGTATTTACTGGATTAGTAACAATTAATACTGGTATTATTCCTGATGCAGATGAAGGTGCTTATCTTGGATCTTCAACTAAACCTTGGTCTGAAGCACATATCGGTGAGATTAGAATTGCTAATGGTTCAAATGATAATGAAATTGATACTGCAACTGGTAATTTAACTCTTGATTCTGCTGGTGGAACGGTAACAATTGATGATAACTTAACTGTTAGTGGATCTACTACATTAAGTGGTGGACTTGATGTTACTGGTGATCTCAGAGTGACGGGTGATATTACTGCATTCTGGTCATCTGATGAAAGATTAAAAGATAACATTAAATCAATTGAAGATCCTCTTGCCAAGGTTCTTTCAATTAGAGGTGTTACTTATACTTGGAAAGATGATGCAACTCATTCTGGGGATGACATTGGTGTTATCGCACAAGAATTGGAATTGCTTAATCTTCCTGGAATGACACAAACAAGACCTGATGGGTACAAAGCAGTTAGGTACGAAAGACTTACTGCACTACTTGTTGAAGCGGTGAAGGAACTTTCTGGTAAGGTTTCTGAACTAGAGGCAAAACTCAACCAATAAATAACTAAAAAATAAAGTATAAATGGCTAATATTAGAAAGACATTTAACTTCCGTAATGGTGTCCAAGTTGATGACGATAACCTGTATGTAAATCCGACGGGTCTGGTTGGTATAGGAACTACGGTTCCTACACAAGCTTTGGACGTTAGAGGCGGTGCTAATTTTGTTGGACTATTATCAGCCACTTCGGGGTTATACGACACATTAACAGTAACTAACTTAATAGTTAACGGTAATAACTTTACTTCTGGTACAGTTGGATCTGGTGTTAGTGTTCTTGCTGGTGTTATAACTGCTTCTACTCCTTCTGGAATAGTAACTTATTATGGGGATGGAAAATATTTACTTAATTTACCAACTACACAATGGGTTGACATTGATGTTGGTCTAGGTTTTACAAGCATATATGGTCGTGGATGGGTTGGTGTACAAACAAATGATCCTAGATATCCTCTACAAATAGGTGGAGATCTTATTAATGGATCTATTGCTGGTGGTGTTGGTATTGGATCTACTGGTGATATTCATGCAACAGGTATTATTACATGTGGAAAAGGATTTAGAGGTGATATTGAGGGTGATGTATCTTCTGGTTTAAGTACTCTTGGTGTTGCCAATGCATCTACTCTTAATGTAAGCGGTGTTGCAACTGCAAATGCATTCTCTGGACCTCTTACTGGAAATGTGACTGGTGATGTTACTGGAAATTTAGTAGGTAATGTTACTGGTAATGTATATGCTACTGGTGTCTCTACTTTTGGAGATATTAAAGTAACTTCTGGTGATATTACTATTGCTGCTGGTGTTGTTACTGCAACTAGTTTTAGTGGTGATTTCCATGGACAGATTTCTAATGTTGATGCTGGAACTGCATCTACTATTACTAAATTAAATACAAGTGAAATTGATGCTACTGGAGGAACTTTTCTTGTTGGGGTTGTAACTGCTACAACTTCAAATCTTGGTATTACTACCACAACTGTACTTAGGGCAGATGAATTAGGTATAGGTATTAATCCGACAGGAAAGGCAATAGATGTATTTGCAAGTGGTATTTCGACAGTAAACTTTACTGGTACAGAAGAATCTAGAATTGTTTTTGGAAATCAAGCAGCGACTGCTAGTGGAATTGGACAAAGTACTGGTTTAATCAGATATGGTAGTGAGGTTAGGTCACTTGATATTATTAATAATGATTATGGTGATATTAACCAACATTTAAATCTATCAGGTCAAACAGTTGGTGCAGGAATTACTGGAGCATATAACTGGTATCATCAAACTAGTGAGCATTTGATGACTTTGGATTACCAGGGTAATCTTGGTATTAAAAATAGTTCTCCAGAATTCCCATTACATGTTACTGGTATTGGAAGTATTTCTGATAACCTTACAGTTGGTGGAGATCTTGTTGTTGGTGGATCTATAAGTGGTGATATACAGATTAATGTATTAAATGGTAATGTATCTGCTACTTCAGGTGTTTCAACATTCTACAACCTTAATGTTACTAATCTCGCTGATTTAAATTCAATTGGTTTAGGAACAAATGCACCTCTGACAAATATTGGTTTAGATGGAAGAACTGAGATAGCATTATTCCAAAACGTTGGAATAGGTACTACTACAACAAGTGGTACTTCAATACATGTTGTTGGTACTGGAAGATTTGATAATATAGGAATAGGATCAGATCCTGGTACTGATGGATTACTTGTTAAGGATGAATATGTTTGTTTCGAAGATGATAAAATTGGTATAAAATCATGTAGTCTTACTGCTGAAGGAAATACTTATGTATACTTTGATGGTAATGCCAATATTGGTATTGGAACTACGATAGCAAAAGCTGCTGTTGACTTTGCATATGCTGGATCCGGTACATTAGGTGCTGCTACCAGATATATGATTCCACCTAGACTTACTGGTACCCAAAGACTTGGATTATCTACAGAGACTGGTGCGTTTATCTATAATACAGATACTAATACGCTTCAGATCTATAATGGAACTACATGGTTATCACAGGCAACTGGTGGTGCATCATCTCTTGACTCACTTACTGACGTAAGTCTTTCAACACCTCAGAATACTCAGGTATTACAGTTTAATGGATCTAACTGGGCTAACGCAACTAATTCAGTTGCATCTTTAAGTGATACAACTATATCATCTGCTGCTGAAGGAGATACACTTACCTATAACGGTAGTGCTTGGGTTAATGATCATACTGTAAGTGTAACAACTACTGCAACAACGCAGACAAATTTACATCAACTAGCAGTTGCAACTTATCGTTCTGGTGAATATCTAATACAGGCAAAGCAAGGAACCAATTATCAATTAGTTAAAATACTTGCTATTCATGATGGAACTAATGTTGCATTTACAGAATTTGGTACATTGAAGACTGGTTCTGATGTTTCTTCTTATACTATGGATATTAGTGGTGGTAATATGAGACTAAGAGCAACTCCTGCTAGTGCTAATTCTACTGTATTTAAAGTTAAGTTCACTGCTATTAAGGTATAAGAATGCCTGAACAAAGTTTCAAAGTTGACGGTGGTATAGAAGCTGTTGGTATAATAACAGGTACTAGCTTTAAAAGAGTTGGTGGATCTTCTACTGAATTCTTAATGGCAGATGGTTCTGTTGATAATAAAACTTATACTACTACTGATACAACATATGATATTCAAGCACGAGATACTGGAGTAGCAAATAAGAAACATATTAGGCTATCAACTGTTGGTGGTGGAACTACTGATGTTACTTTAGTAGGTGGTAGTAATGTAACCATTAATAGAGTTAATCAAGAATTAGAGATTGCATCATCATATACTAATACTGATACAACTTATGGGGTATCAGCGGTAAGTGATGGGTCAAATGAAAGTATTATATTAACTGCTGGTGGATCTGGTAGTGGAATTAGTTCTGTTAGTTTTGTTCCTGGTAATAATGTAACATTAACTAGAAGTAATAATGATATTACAATAAATTCGAGTCATACGACATATTCTGTTCAAGATGGTCAGTTATCCGAAAATAATTTCACTAATGCATTAAAAACAAAATTAGATAGTGTTAATACTGATGATCCAGCATATAGTTCATTAAATGTAACTGGTATAACAACATTTAATGGTGATGTAAACTTTCCTGGTGCTACATCAGGTAAGGATCTACAATGGGATAAGTCTGCGAATGCATTAGAATTTAAGGATGAGACCGAAGCTAAGTTTGGTACTAATAATGATTTAAAAATATCTCATACTATGGATCTTTCTGGTCAAAATGATGTTAATGGAGATAGTGTTCTTGCTGGTAGTAATTGGTGTTCATTAATCGAAGATTCTGGAACGGGTCCATTAATATTTAAGTCAGATGGTGGTCCTTCATCAGGAGCATTTCAATTCTATGATACAAGTTGGAGACCAATATTAAAATTATTCAGTGGTACTGGTGCAAGGGCTGCTTTATACTACGCTGGATCAGAAAAATTAATTACTGATACAGCTGGTATTTCTATTACTGGTAAAGTAACTGCTGGATCTGGTGAATTTAATAATCTAACAAATAATCATATTGTTATCGCTGGTACAAGTGGTGCTCTTACAAATAGTAGTGACTTAACATTTGACGGTACAACACTTGCTCTTACTGGTGCTCAAACAATTAGTAGTAACCTTACTATTGGTGGTAACTTAACTGTTAATGGTACACAAACCATCATTAATAGTAATACATTACAGGTTGGTGATAGTCAGATATTACTTAATAAGGATGAAACTGGTGTTCCATCGCAAAATGCTGGTATTAATGTTGAGCGTGGTACATCTACTAATACTCAGTTACGTTGGAATGAGACATCTGATAAGTGGGAATTTACTAATGATGGTAGTGTATTTCAAAACATCCCTACTACAAATACAACTTATGGTGTATCAGCAGTAGATGGTGGACAAGCAACAGAAAAGAAAATACGTTTAACTGGCATTAATCCTAATAGCACTGATGATGTAACCCTAGCAGCAGGAACTAATTTGTCCGTTGCTAGAAGTGGTGATACTATTACATTTAATAATACTGCAACTGATTCGGATACAACTTATAGTCAATCCTGTGTTGATTCGAGTAATGATATTCTTCTTAGATTATCTGCTGGTGGATCTGGTAGTGGTAATAATGATATTAAAGTTAAGGCAGGAAATAATATTACATTAACTCATGATAATGCTAGTGAATTTACAATAGCTGGGGTTGATGCATTCCCTTCTGGTGGTATTATTATGTGGTCTGGTGCAGCAAATGCTATTCCTTCTGGATGGGCATTATGTAATGGTTCAAATAGTACACCAGATTTAAGAGGAAGATTTGTTGTTGGTTATAGTGATACTGATAATGATTATGATGTAGGTGATACTGGTGGTGTTAAGAATCAGTCTTTAAGTGTATCACAAATGCCATCTCATAGTCATAGTGGAACTACTGGAGGGCAAGATACTAACCATACTCATGATGCTGGAAACTTAGGAACTAATAATACTGGTTCTCATAATCACACTGTAAATAATTTTGGTGGAAACTTTGGTGCTTCTTCTGGTGCTCAGACATTTAGAAATGATCATACAGGAACCTCAAATGCTATTATTCAAAACGCTGGTGCTCACTCACATAACGTAACTGGTACTACAACGGGACAAAGTGCTAATCATGCACATAGTTTTAATACTAATAATGCAGGTAGTGGTAATTCAATTGAAAACAGACCTCCATATTATGCACTCTGTTATATTATGAAGTCTTAAATAAATATCTAAAAAGTATATAAATGGCAGAACAAAGTTTTAAAGTTGATGGTGGTATAGAAGCTAGTGGTATTATTACTGCTACTACGTTTGCTAGGGTTGGTGGGTCTTCCACCATGTTTTTAAAGGCAGATGGATCTATTGATGTTGGTATATACAAAACGACTGATACAAATACAACTTATGATATATCTGCTGGTGACTTTGCATCTAATAAAAAGATAATTCGTCTGAATGATGGATCTTCAAATAAAGATGTTGTTATAGCAGGTGGTAATTATATAACAGTAACTAGAAATAATGATGAGATTTCGATTGCAGGTACAGATACAACTTATGATATTAGTGCCACAGACCATTCAAGTAATAAGAAAAATATTCGTTTAACTGCTGGTGGATCAGGAGTAGGAACTACTGATATTACATTGGCGGGTGGTAATAATATAACACTTGCAAGATCAGGTAATGAAATTGCTATACATGGTCCAACTGATACAGATACAACATATACATATGCAGCAATAGATGGTAGTTCTGCTGATGAGAAGATACTTAGGATAACTGATTCTAATTCTAATAATGATGATATAACATTAGTTGCTGGTGCTAATATATCTCTTAATCGTAATAATGAAAGGATTACTTTTGCAGGAACCGATACTAATACAACTTATAGTCATTCTTCTGTTGCTGATGGTAGTGGTAATGTAAATCTTAGGTTAACTGCTGGTGGATCTGGTAGTGGTGATGATGATATTCTTGTCACAGCAGGAAATAATATAACCATTGATTCAATAGGTCCTAATGGATTTAGAATTGCTGCTGATGATGAAAATGATTCACTTGTTTCTGTAACAAATAGAGGTAGTGTAACTACTAATTCTATTGGTATAGGAAATCTTACCGCTGGTATTGGTACATTTACAGGAGCAGTTACTATTGGTGGTAATTTAACTGTTAATGGTACTCAAACAATAATCAATAGTAATACCTTACAAGTTGGTGATAGTCAGGTATTACTTAATAAGGATGAAACTGGTACTCCATCCCAGAATGCAGGTCTTCAAGTAGAAAGAGGTACATCTACTAATACTCAGTTACGTTGGAATGAAACATCCGATAAGTGGGAATTTACTAATGATGGTAGTGCATATCAGAATATTCCTACCACAAATACAACTTATGGTGTATCAGCAGTAGACGGTGATCCTAATAAAAAGAAAATTAGATTAACTGGTAGTAATCCTAGTAGTACGGATGATGTAACCTTAGCAGGAGGTACTGGTATAACTCTTACTAGATCTAGTGATGAGATAACAATTACTAATAGTGCACCTGATACTGATACAACTTATGATTTTAGTGTACCATCAGGTACAACAAAATTAAGGTTGGATCCATCAACAGGTTCAAATGATGATGTAGAGATAACAGGTGGAACAAATGTTACTGTTACTAGAAATAATGGAAATCAACTTACTATTTCTTCTACTGATACAAACACAACTTATTCAGTTGGAGATGGAGGGTTAACTCAAAATAATTTCACTAATACATTAAAGACTAAGTTGGATGGTATTGCAGATTCTGCTAATAACTATTCTCATCCAACAGGTGCTACAATAAGAGGGTATATATGTTTTAATAATGCGGGTAGTGTAATCAGATCTCAAAATTTAACAGTATCAAGAACAGGAACAGGTGAATATACAATAACTCTTAATTCTACTGCTCAAGTTGGTAATAATTCTTATGGAGTTGTTATTGGTAATGTTGACGAAGGTTATACTACTAATAATACTACTATAGGTGCGGGTAATTGGTGGAATGCATGGTTATTTGATAAGACTACTACTAATTTTAGAATAAGATCTCATAAATTCACAGAACAACAATTTGGTTTTGGTGGGGATGACAGAAATGATGGACTAAGGTATACTCGTAGTACGGTAGATCCAAGTCAAATTAGTCTAATTGTAATTTAATGGCAACTATTTTTTATAATTACCTTACTGGTACTGAAAAACTTGCAACTACTATAACGGATAAGTCTCCGCAGGAATTAGTAGAAGAAGGTGTTATTCCAAAAGGAGCACCATATCTTGTCATGCCAGATTGTCATGAAGATATGGATGAGGAGGAGCAACTTAAATATAGAGAAATAGAATATACCTCTTTTGATGATTACGAGAATCCTACTGAGGTTGTAGTTGATTATAATGCAATTATGTTTTCATTAATTGAAGAGATGAGACCTATTAGAAATAAAAAATTAGAGTCTTTAGATATTTTACAGCAGAGAGCTATGTCTTTAAAAAAAGATGATGTAATTGCTGAAATTGAAGAAGATAAACAAAAATTAAGAGAGTGTTTGAACAATATTGATATATTCAAGTATAATACATTAGATGATTTCAGAACATATGTTCCTGATATTTTGTATATTAATTATGATGTTAAGTATGAACCAAAAATTAGTAAATAGAGAATTATATCCTAAACATATAATTGAAAGAATTAAGGAAATTATTATTCCAGAAGCACAAAAGGTTAAATTTAGTGCTAAAATAGAAGGTCTTGTTAGAGATTCTGAATGGAGGAATGAAATATCTGAGGAAAATTTATATACCCTAATGGAAAGGGATATTAATGCATGTGAAAGTAGTAACATGCATAGTTTTTCAAGGGATATTAGTCATAAGTTAGTTCATTTACTTAAAGAAGTATATCCAGATAAAATAGTTTATAGTACAGGCCATTATTATTATCCTCCTACTGGTTATATGGGTTGGCATACAAATTATAAAGTACCTGATGATAGAGTTTATATAACTTACACGACTAAATCTAAGAAATCTTTTTTTAGGTACTTAGAAAATGATAAAGTAGTAACTGATTATGATGATGAGGGATTTACTTTTCGTAGATTTTCATTATCATCAACTAAACCATATTTTTGGCACTGTGTGGGAAGTGAATGTGATAGATTTAGTTTTGGATTTAGAATATGCGACATCACATAACTAAGGATTTTCCTATCGATAGTCTTACTAGTGGTTTTATTGATTGTCAATTATTATACAGATATGTAAAATCTTATAAAATTGATGCTGTATATATTGATATATCAGATATAAGAGCAAAACCTATGAGTGCCATTGAGGATTGGCATCCAAGATATAAAATGGCAGATATTACTTTACCGTGTATTGTTATTAAGGAAGATGACCACTATCAATTAATTGATGGTAGGCATAGGTTAAAGAAAATTATAGATATGAGTCTTACTAAGATTCCTTGTTATATTTTAACATCAAAGCAAGTTTTAACTGCTTATATGAATTAACCTTCAAAGGATATTAAAGATAATCTAAATAACTAGAAAGTATAATAATGGCAGAACAAAGTTTTAGAATTGATGGCGGTATAGAAGCGACAGGTATTGTGACGGCAACTACCTTTGTGAGACCAGGTGGACATTCTACTCAATTTTTAAAAGCAGATGGGTCTGTTGATACCAGTGCATATAAAACAACTGATACAAATACAACTTATTCTGTAAATGCAGCAGACGGTGATACTGCTGGTAAGAAACTTATTCGTCTTCATGACTCAAATACTGGTATTACTACGGTAACATTAATTGCAGGTACAAATATAAGTTTATCTAGAACTGGTGGTGAAATTACTATTAATAATAATCAGACTGATAATGATTCAACTTATAATTTAACAGCAGCAGATCATTCATCATCTGATAAAAAGAATATTCATTTAACTGCTGGTGGATCTTCAAGTGGAGTTAGTACAGCTACTTTAGTTGGTGGTAGTAATATAACTTTAACTAGATCTGGTAATGAGATCACTATTGCTGCTCCTACTAATACCAATACAACATATTCACAGGCATCTATTGCTGATGGTGGTGATGTTAAATTAAGATTAACTGACTCTAGTTCTAATGATGATGATATTTTAATAGGTTCAGGAAGTAATATTACTTTTAGTGGTGTATCTGCTACTGGATTTACTATTGCATCAACAGATACCAATGATAATAATATTTACGATCTAAGTGCTGTTGATGGTTCATCTAATAAGAAAATTATTCGTTTAGCTGCTAGTGGATCTGGTAGTGGTAATGATGATGTTACTTTGGCAGGTGGTAGTGATATAACATTGACGAGAAGTGGAAATGAAATCACTATTGCTGCCGCTGGTGAGGGAGACACTCTTACATCTGTAACAGGTAGAGGTAATGTAACAACTAATAATATTACTGTTAATGATCTTACATGTAGTAATAATCTTAATGTTACTGGTGGTGTAGAAATAACAGGAAATCTTACTGTTAATGGTACTCAAACAATTATCAACAGTAATACATTACAGGTTGGTGATAGTAAAGTTCTTCTTAATAAGGATGAAACTGGTGCCCCTTCTCAGAATGGTGGAGTTCAAATAGAGAGAGGAACTTCTAGTAATGTAGAGATTCGTTGGAATGAAACAACTGATAAGTGGCAATTAACTAATGATGGATCTACTTATGCTGATATAAGCACTCTTACTGCTGGTGACGCAGTTCCAACAGGTGTTGTTGTTTTATGGTCTGGTGCTGCGAATGCTATTCCTACTGGGTGGTCATTATGTGATGGACAAAATAGTACACCAGATTTAAGAAGTAAGTTTATTGTTGGTGCTAGTGCTAGTGGTGGATATGCTGTTGCTGCAACGGGTGGTAGTGCAAATTCCATAGTTGTGGATCACACTCATGGTGTTGGAAATTATGCTGCCAGCACTAGTAATACTGGCGATCATAGTCATGGTGATGGTAACTACGGAACCAATAATACTGGTAATCATAATCATAGTATGAATTTTAATGCCAATGGCAATACTAGTAATGAAGGTGCTCATAGTCATAGTGCAAATATGCCGAATCATAACCATGTGTTCCCAGGTGATGATATGCTATCTAATGCAAATGGTCTTGGTGGATGGAATAATAGAACAACTTCCAACTGGAGTTATGATGCTGTAAGTAATGGATCAGGTGGAGGAAAAATTTATAGGACTAGTGATACATCTGGTAGTGGAAATACAAATAATACTGGTGGTCACAGTCATAACTTCAGTCTCAATCATAATGGAAACACCGGAAATACTGGTTCTCACTCACATAATGTAAGTGGTAATTCTAGTAATGCTGGTTCTCACTCACATAATGTAAGCATATCTGGTAATAGTAGTTCTACTGGTAGTAGTGGTACTAGTGCTAATTTGCCACCATACTATGCTTTATGCTATATTAGAAAAGATTAGATTTTTATTATGAATCTTGATGATTTTGTTTATGTTAAGGAAGATTCTTTGTCTGAAGAATTTTGCAAACATTGTATCGAGAAATTTGATAATGATCCCGGAAGGTATAAGGGGGTAGTTCATGGTGGTGAATATCCTGATATTAAAAAAACAATAGATCTTACACTTAGTGATAAAGATCATTGGAAAGAAGAAGATGATGTTTTCTTTAATTCCATAACTTCAACTTTAAAAGAGTATCTAGATTTTGTTCCTGATTCAAAAGAGGTATTATCATATCCACAGGATACAGGATATCAAATTCAAAGATATGATCCAGGTGATTTCTATACATGGCATCAAGATCAGTGGACAAATCGAAGAATTACTTTTATATGGTATCTAAATGATATAACGGAAGATGGATATACAGAATTTTCTACTGGATTAAAGGTTCAACCTAAAACTGGAAAAATGTTAATGTTTCCTGCTCTTTGGCCATGGATGCATAGAGGATATCCACCTAAATCGGAAGTAAAGTATATTTGTACAGGATGGATGTATTCGAGAATGGATGAAAATTCTAATGCGGATGATAGAATGATGGGATAAATAAATAAAGAATATATAACCCTTTTAAAGTTATGGCAAATTATCATATCAAAAAGACAAGTATTCTTGGTTCAGGTGACGTGTATTATGAAGGTACTGATCAATGGTCAGATGACTTCTCAAAGAGAAAAATTTATACTAATAAATCAACCACTGAAACTTTTATCGGAAATATTGATGGTAAAAATGGTGGATTTGCGGGTGCTTCTGTTGTAGGACCAGAATAAGATAATGGGCGTTTCGGTATACGATAGAGAAGGTCCATATTTCACTAGTGGTGAAATTAAGTGGAGTCAGCTACGTAACACTTTTAAAGAAGTTAATAGTGGTACGATTAATGCTCTTAGTCTGAAAAGAAATACTGATGGCAATGCACGAGATCCAATAGTACCTGATTGTGTTGCTAATGAAGATATTGCTGGATGGAATTTTTCATCTGGTACTGGTGATTCTAATTGGAAAGCATCCCAAATGAGGGATTCTTATAAGAGATTTTGGGCAAGACAGACTGGAACTGATGTCAATTTTAAAATGGGACGATATAATGGTTCTGAAGGAATTGATTGGGGTGGATATGGATCAGGTGGTCGAGATAGTACAAGTTCTGGTAATGGTAATTTAACTAAGAATATACAAAAATATATTAAGATAGAAGGAACTTGTGGTGCAAATGATAGTGGATCATGGGGTGGAGAAAATAATGATCCTGGTGCTGGTTCATGGAATCCTGGTGCACCTGCTGCACAATTAAATCCTACTGTCCCTGCACGTAATGTTAGAATTTGGGTGTATGGAAGTATATTAGGTGCTGGTGGAGAAGGTGGATATGATAGTAGAGGATATGATCATAGTAGTGGTACACAAAATGGTGCTGACCCTGGTACTCCTGGTGGAACAGCATTAAGTATTAATCATAGTGGTAATGATACATGGGTCACCATTAAATCTGGTAGTGCCAGAATATATGGTGGTGGTGGCGGTGGTGAGCAAGGAATGAATGGTGCTATTCCTCAACAAGGAACATGTTCTAGAACTTGGACTACTAGTGGTTGTGGATCTGCCCCTGCATGTAGCCCTTCTAATGGTGGAACAGTCGAAACGACAGGATCTTGGAGTGGTGGTTGTTGTTCTTGGGGTGAATATTGTTGGACAAGGTGGCCATTTAGTTCTTTTTGTAATGAATATTGTGTTGCTAACACACAAGGAAATAATTGTAAAGAAACGATAAACTCTACTAGACCTACACAAGGTATAGGTGGTAGAGGAGGAAATGGAAAGGGATATAATATGTCCCAAACTAGTGGGCAAAATGGAACAGATCCAAGTCCAAAGTGCCCAACTTGTTCAGTAGGTGGGTATACTTATAATAGTGATGGAACATGCACCGATGCTGGAAGAAGAGGTGGTGATGGTGGAGATTGGGGTCAAGATGGGCAAGATACCTCAGCAAATAATGCAATGCACGCTCCGCAACCTTCAACTGGTGGAGATGGTGGTAGTGCTGTTTGTGGGAGTCCGTTTACTTTATCTGGTACTATTAATAACAATACTGTAAAAGGTAGTTACAGTGGTGGATGTCCGGGCACAACGGTTGTAACTAATAATCCTACCGCACCATCTGTATCTGTTAGTTCGAGTGGTAGTGGACCTTATAATATAAGTTGGTCTGCATCAAGTCCTTGGACAATAACAAATGTTTTTGGACAATCTACACCAAGTGATTCTGGTTGGAACCCTACTAGTAATAGTGGAACTTTCGTAGCAAATCCATCAATTACAACAACATATAAAGTTTTTGCACAAAATGCAGGAGGAACTGGTAGTAACCAGGTAACAGTTGGTGGAAATGCAGCTACTTGGACTATGACAAGAGCTGCCTCTTGGCAAAATCGTGCAACATTTAATAAGTATGAAGGTACAGGACAATCACAGATAGTTGTTACAGAAAATAATGATCAGAGTAGTAATACAGTATCAGTAACTGCCTCAACTGGTGCAAAATATAGATTAACTCATGCATCTGGTAGTCAGAGCACTAATTGGTATGATGGGAGTAATGGCGTTACGAATCTATCAGAACCAAATGGTCAGGCACAATCTCCTGTCTTTAAATTAGATGGTAATCAAAAGGTTAGAATAGAAGATGGTAGTAGTAATACTGAGCATTCTGATGCGAGATCTTGGATTGATTTAATCATTCAGGTTTCTGCTGGTACTTTCTCAGTTGATGGACATACTGATTGGCCAATTCATATTGATGGTTTACATAGTGATAATGATGGTAGGACTACATGGTTACAAAATGGAACTAATGATCAGAGAATAGAACTTTGGGATGGTGATGGACAAGATGCTAATGCATCATTCGAAATTATTTCTAAGGATAGTAGTATTACAGAAGCAAAATTTGTTGATGGTGGACGTAAGCTTAGGATTAAAGGTGGTGGAAATATAACACTTAAAGCAGGATGGAATGATAATCCTGGTACTGCTGGTGTTGCTTTTAATTATATTGAACTCTGGAATGTTAGATGGACTAGAAGTGGTCAAAGTGGATCATCAGAAAAAACATATGCTACTTGCGGTGGTGATATAATCTATCAAAGATAGGATTGCATTCAGAGATATCTTGTGATATAATAGAGTTTATTTTATAGAATTGGTATGTTTGGAAAGGGCATAGAAATTCCTGACACCTTATGGAAGATGGGTGAGGATTCTTTTAATGAATTTTACAATACTGCTGATCCATTTTTAGTTTTTTTCTCCAAGGATGACTGTGGAGGTTGTTTTAGATTGAAACCACAGTTAAAACGTGTTGTGAAAGAAACTGAAATTCCAGTTGTTGAAATTGATGTTACAAAAGAACGAGATTTGTTCGAGAAATATAAATTTGATGGAATTCCTGTTGTTATGTTGTTTCGAGATAAAGAAGAGTTAAAGACTTGGTTTGGGTATCATGGACGTAGTAAGTATAAGCAAGTCATTGAGAAATTATGAGATTTACATTAGCGATTGGAAATCCTCCATATGGTGTAGGAGGAAATCTTGCAATACGATTCTTGAATAAGACATCCGAGATTACAGATGATATTCGATTCGTCTTGCCTACTTCTATACGGAAACCTTCTTCCCAGAATAAAATTAAATCATATTTACATTGTAATCTAGATGAAGATCTAGATAATGCTACTTTTCCTGGTGGTATTAGTGCAGTAAAACAATATTGGGTAGCAAAAAACACATCGAGATTTGACGTAGGTGTGGGTGAGATACCTATGTACACGGAACATCCTGATTTTGAATTTCTATCTTATGAAGAAAGATTTGAGGCAGATGTATTTGTTGGTGAGTATGGATGTGGACCTAGTGGTAGAGTGAAGAGAAAAGATTTTACACAATATGCTAAGGGACATCATTTCCTGAGTGTTAAATCACCAGAGGTCATCGAGAATCTAGTTGAGTTTGCTGATGAATTTAGAGAGGCAGCAACTCAAACTAATGGTCGATATCATTTTGGAAAGAATGATTTGATTACCACTTATAATAGATGTTTAGAGGAAAGAGATGGAAAAGAATAAACATAATCTAGATACAGGATCTAATATTGAAAGATCTGATGAGAGAATAAAAGAAACTCAGGAAGTTTTTACTCCACCTGAGTTAGTTGAGAGTATGGTTAATGATATTCCAGAAGATGTGTTAAAAGATTCTAGTAGTACCTTTATTGATCCATCTGCGGGAAGTGGTAATTTTCTAGTTGGATTAAAAAATAAGTTAATGGAATATCATGATGAACATCATATTGTAAATCATATGTTATATGCAGTCGAGATAATGCCTGATAATCACAAGGAGTTATGTACAAGATTAGGTGTTCGTTCTAATCATCATCATTATGTTTGTGCTGATGCACTAGAATATGATTATTCTTTTGGGGAACCAATAGGTGTCGAACAGTATTTTAATTAAAGATAATTTTTTTGATTCTGTTGACGAATTAAGTGAATTAGCACATTCTGCTGATTACATGTACCATTTGAATACTCCTATATCAGTTGTATGGAGGGGATATAGAACATGGGAGTTATCATATCTTAATAATCCAATCATTAGTAAATTCTATCAAGAAGTATTGGAATCTTCTTCTGAATATTTTAATTTAAAGGAAGATCATTCAATGGAAATGTATTTTCATATGTCTTATGAGAAGGATAATAAATCTCAACTTAGGAAATGGCATAAAGACAATACATCATTTGCAGGATTAATATATTTGACTCCTGATGCACCTGTAACGGCAGGAACAACTGTATTTGTAGATGGTGAGCAAATTAATGTAGAAAATAAGTATAATCGTTTAATTGTGTATTCTGGTTCTTTAAAGCATGGACCGACAGGTTACTTTGGTGAAACTTTACAGGATGTTAGAAGAACCCTTGTGTTTTTTATGGATCTTAAAGATGAAATGGATAAGCATTGTGAATTCATGAATAAGATGAGATTGAAGTACAATTCTTAATTCTTATAACTACCTTTGTAGGGTTTGTACGGGAAGCTTTATATTTTCTTAAGGACAGGGGGTTGACACACCCTCTTTTTTTGTGTATAGTCCTTATATCAGCACGAGACTGTTTTGTTTGTAAGTTGCTGTGTTCTATACTTGACTTTATTATGTCACACATCAAAATCAAGGCATGTGAATGCCCTAAGTTGGATCATCCTGAGCAGAAATTCTTACAAAGGGAACCTTTTAATGGAGCTCCTTACGTAGAAACTATTGCATTAGATATTTGCAATGTTTATTGGGATCCTGAATGGGAAAAGAATCAAATTCGTCCAGCAGGTACACAAAAAGCAGATAAGGAAGTAATTCTTGAAGATTTGCGAAAAGGAATTAGGTATAATCAAATTCCACCCAGAGTCGTCTTTAATAAGAAAGAGGATCGTTGGGAGTTAAAGGATGGATTTCATAGAATCTGGGCTCTTAAACAGTTACAGCAGAAAACTTGGATCTTTGATGTTCATGAATATGATATTGCATCAAGTTTCAATCCTGAAAAATATAATGAGCATGATATTGATGTAGATATGAAGTTGGGTGCTAACTGCCATCCACCTTCTAAATCATGTGCTGCAAAAGATTTCGTTTCGGCAGGTATTGAAAAGGTAAATCGTGGAAGTGTTGATAAGACTATGGATGGTATTAGAGAATGGGTAAAGAGTATTCCTAATAACTTTAGTAATAAGGTGAGGGAAACTATTACAACTAACATCTATAAGGCAACAGTTTCAATCAACAAGATTAGATCTTTAGATCTTGATGAAGCAAAGGATATTATCACCAACAAAACAAAGTATACCGTAGGTGGTGGTATTGATGGTGATAGTAATCTTGGAAGAGTTGTTAATGCAAGTAACGATCTCTATACATTAAGAGCATTTAGGATGCTGTTACAGGATTATGTTAATCATGAAAAGACTACAAATTATGTCTTTTATTGCTCATCTGCCCTTGATCCTGAAGATGTTAAACAACAGAGAAATCGAGCAAAAGCAGAAGCAGATCATTTCCACAAACTGTGCCTTGCTTATGCTGCTAAATTCCTGACTACTGGAGTAAAACCATATAATATTGTTGGTTCATTAGCACAGATTAAAAGTGTAGAGGATAAAGATCCAAATAAAGTATTGGTTCCTTTTCCACTTACCTAACTGGCACAGAGCACCCCATTAGGGGTGCTTTTCTGCTATAATATGTACATGTTTGAGGTTCCTTTAATGCAACTGCGTCCACATCAACAACGTGCTTTGGATGCTATTGCTAATCATTCCAAAGGACAAATCATTATCCCCACTGGTGGCGGCAAGACTCTTGTTGCTATTATGGATGCTGTAAGGTTATATGAAAAAGAAGAATTTGCTACCATTGTTGTTGTAGCACCTAGAATTTTATTAGCACATCAATTATCTGCTGAGTTTTTAGAGCATATTACTGATGCTGATGTGATGCATGTTCACAGTGGTAGAACACATCATTTTTCCAGTACCAAGAAGGATGTCATTAGAGATTGGTGGATTGGTAGTGAGTATTGCCATAAGATTATCTTTACTACCTATCATTCTTTGCATAGAGTACAAGAAGCAAATATAAATGTAGATACGATCTATTTTGATGAGGCACACAATAGTGTTGCAAGAAATTTTCTACCTACTGTGGAATTTTATGCAGGTTTGGATACTGTTCGCAGCTATTTCTTTACTGCTACTCCTAAGCATTCTGGGACTAAATCACGTATTGGAATGGAGAATGAGGAAGTCTTTGGAAAAGTAATAGTTAATGTACCTGCACCTGAGTTAGTAGAGCAAGGTTATATATTACCACCAAAAGTTGTAATCAATAAGTTTCCAAAACTAGGTAGATATGAGATCACGCCAGAGGTAGAATCTGAGAAGATTATTGATAGCATGGATAAGAATGGAAAGGATAAGGTTCTTATTTGTGCAAAGTCTACTAAACAGATTGTTACTCTTATATCAAGATCCAAGTTCCTTGACGAATTAGCATATAGGGGTTATTCTTATATGTACATAACATCTAAAACAGGTGCTATAATAGATGGTAAGAAGGTTGGTAGAGAGGAATTCTTTGATGTTTTGAATACTTGGGGTAAAGATCCTGAGAAGAAATTTGTTGTTCTACATCATAGTATCTTATCAGAAGGTATCAACGTAAAAGGGTTAGAAGCAGTGTTGTTTATGCGTTCTATGGATTATATCGGTATTTCACAAACAATAGGGCGTGTGATCCGTCTGGGTGCTGCTGAGAAGACCTATGGTTTAGTTTGCGTACCTTGCTATTCAAATGTGGGTATAACTACAAGTAGAAAAGTACAGGCAGTTGTGAATACAGTATTTGCTGAGGGACAACCTGCTATTAGTGTGGTGAAAAGATGAGAGATACTATTTTATTTGGTGATTGTAGAGAGACTTTATGTGCCTTTCTACCAAAGAGTGCTAGGGTATGTGTTACATCCCCACCTTACTATGGTCTGAGAGATTATGGTGGAGAAGAAAAGCAGATAGGTTTAGAACAATCGCCGGAGGAATATATTGAACAAATGGTTCAGGTATTCAGGGAGGTAAGAAAGATCCTCACTGATGATGGAACACTATGGTTAAACATAGGTGATAGTTATTACAACTATAAGTCAGGTACAGGAGAATATGCCAAGCAATCATTTGCCAAGGGTAGGCAAGATCTTCCTATGAAGACACCTAAGAGGGCAAATAAGTTAAAAGGATTTAAAGATAAGGAATTGATGGGTATTCCTTGGATGTTAGCATTTGCATTAAGAGCAGATGGATGGTGGTTAAGACAAGATATTATATGGAATAAACCTAATCCAATGCCTGAAAGTGTAAGAGATAGATGCACGAAAGCACATGAGTATATCTTTTTATTTGCTAAGAGTAGAGATTATTATTATGACAATGAAGCAATTAAGGAGAAGGCAGTAGGTGAACGATGGGGTGGAAATAAACCAATTAATATGAATAATACTAAAGACACTAATAATCAGTTCAGTGGGTTAACAAGACCAAGAAAGATGATATATGATAAAAGAAATAAAAGATCAGTATGGACTGTGAACAAAAAACCTTATAAAGGCGCACATTTTGCTGTATATCCACCTGAATTGATTGAACCATGTATAAAAGCAGGTAGTGAGGTTGGGGATATTGTACTAGATCCTTTTATGGGATCAGGCACGACCGCAGCAGTTGCCAAGTCATTAGGTAGAGACTATATTGGATGTGAACTGCATGAAGACTATGGTAACCTAATTCAAAAGAGAGTCAATGAATATAAACCAGTTGAAGAAGTGTCACACAAGGGGTTGAATCCTCTTCAAGATCTGCTATATTAGATACATGGGAAACAAAATCGGTTTCTTTCTAGTCTGACAATTCCATTTTTGGTGAGAAGCAGACACATGATCGAAAGAGTAATGCACTGACCCCGTTTTTTGTTTCTCTCACC
>Ga0066836_10000303_pt1 | contig 22752 bp, 19 predicted proteins | sample ETNtaG_18_FD_71568 | JGI IMG/M metagenome (GOLD analysis project Ga0066836, IMG submission 71568) | Marine microbial and viral communities from oxygen minimum zone, Eastern Pacific Ocean - ETNP201302SV91 | ecosystem: Environmental > Aquatic > Marine > Oceanic | place: Pacific Ocean: Eastern... | reverse complement strand
AAATAATCCTTATTTTTTAATGTTCCGCCTAGTAATTGTTAGGATAAATATATGTTCAAGTTCAAAATAATTTTTTTATCTTTATTTTTTATAGGATGTAATAACCAAATGAATAAAAAATCACCTTTAATTCCAATGGAGGATTTTTTTCGTAACCCTGAAAAATCATCTTTCAAAATTTCTCCTAATGGTAATCATATTGCATACATGAAACCCTGGGAAACAAGAATGAATGTGTATGTTTTAGATATCAAAACCAATAATGAAACACGTTTGACATCATCTGAAGAACGTGGAATATATGGATTCGCCTGGTTAACTGACAAAAGAATTGGTTATATAAAGGATGATGGTGGTGATGAAAATATGCATTTTTATGCAGTAAATATAGATGGATCAAATGAACGAGATTTGACACCTTTTGAAAATGTTCAAGCTAGAATTATTGATGATTTAGAGGATGATCCCAATTATATAATTATTGGTTTAAATAAGCGTAATCCACAAATACATGATCCATATAGAGTAAATGTCAACGATGGTAAAATGGAAATGATAGCTGAAAACCCAGGAAATATTTCAGGGTGGATGACAGATCATAATGGGAAATTAAGAGTTGCCGTAACAAGTGATGGAGTAAATACTAGTCTGCTTTACAGAGACTCTGAATCTGATAATTTTGAACCTATTTTAACAACTGACTTCAAAGTCAGTGTTTCACCCTTATTTTTTACATTCGATAATAAAAACATGTATGTTGCATCAAATAGAGGTCGAGACAAAACTGCTATTTTTGAGTTTAATATTGATAAAGCTAAAGAGGGTAAATCTATTTTTGAGCATGACCAAGTAGACGTAAGTGGCTTAATGTATTCTAAAAAGAGAAAGGTTCTCACAGGGGTTAGTTATACAGTCAAGAAGAGTAATATGGTTTTTTTTGATGATTGGAGGGAGGATATTCAACAAAAATTAGAATCGCAACTTCCCGGGTATGAAGTTGGGATAACTAGTTTTTCAAAAGACGAGACAAAAGCTATTGTTGTTACATATAGTGATAGATCTAGAGGCACATATTACTACTACGATGTTGAGAAGAATAAACTTGCTGAGTTAGGAAAGGTCAGCCCATGGTTGAATGAAGACCATATGGCTGAAATGAAACCAATAGAATATAAATCCAGAGACGGATTAATTATCCATGGATATCTCACCTTTCCAAAAGGTAGCGATGGGAAAAATTTGCCGGTTGTTGTCAATCCTCATGGTGGACCTTGGGCACGAGATTCATGGGGATACAGATCAGAGATTCAATTCTTAGCGAACAGAGGGTTTGCGGTCTTTCAAATGAATTTTAGAGGTAGTACTGGATACGGAAGGGAATTTTGGGAAATTAGTTTCAAAGAATGGGGTAAATCCATGCAAGATGATATCACTGATGGGGTAAACTGGCTCATTGATGAAGGGATTGCAGATCCTGATCGAATTGCAATTTACGGAGCTTCTTATGGTGGATATGCAACCTTAGCTGGATTGACATTTACTCCAGATTTATATGCATGTGGTGTTGACTATGTTGGTGTATCAAGTTTATTTACTTTTATGGAGAGTATTCCACCTTATTGGGAAATTTACAGGAGTATGATATATGAAATGGTTGGCCATCCTGAAAAAGATAAAGAACTCCTAGCATCATCATCACCATTACTGCACATTGATAAAATAAAAGCTCCGCTATTTATTGCACAGGGTGCTAATGACCCAAGAGTTAAAAAATCTGAATCTGATCAAATTGTTGAAGCATTAAAACAAGCTGGTATTGAGGTTCAATACATGGTTAAAAATGATGAAGGTCATGGATTTTATAATCAAGAAAATGCTTTTGATTTTTATAGAGAGATGGAAAAGTTTTTGCAAAAACATATAGGATGATTATTGTTGATATATTTTTTTTGGCTATACTAGTAATGCATCAAACCTCACTTTCGTGGGGTTTTTTGTTTGGTGGGATGATGTTTAGATCTTAGTATAAGTACAAATAGTTATATATCAAGCAATCAAAATAATTATAAAAAAGAAAATAGCAAATTTATTATGCTGTTAAAATTTGTTTTAACTTAACTTACATTTTTATATTCCTTATATAACAATTTGAAATAGTAAAAAAACCTTGGAAGTCTTTGAAATAATTGTAAATAATAAACTTCATAAAGTAGAATCTGATGCATCGACACCCTTACTTTGGATTTTAAGGGATCATCTCAATTTAGTTGGTACTAAATATGGTTGTGGTATATCTCAATGCGGAGCATGTACTATTCATTTAAATGGAGAAGCAATTCGTTCATGTGTTTATCCAATCTCTGCTGTAGGGAAACAAAAAATAACTACTATTGAAGGTTTGTCAGAACAAGATGAGTACAGTTTTGTTCAAAAAGCTTGGATTAATGAAGACGTTTCACAATGCGGATATTGCCAAGCAGGTCAGATTATGACTGCCACAGCCTTACTTGAAAAGAATCCTGATCCATCGGATGAAGAAATTGATACAGCGATGAGTGGCAACATATGTAGGTGCGGAACTTACATAAGGATCAAAAAAGCCATTAAATCTGCATCTTCACATAAAGATTAATATGGAAATAGTTAATACTACAATAGGAAGAAGATCATTCTTAAGAATTACAGCAGCGACAGGAGGAGGTCTTTTAGTTGGCTTTAATTGGTTGCTGAGCTGTAAAACATTAGATTCCAAAAACCCCCAAATATCAATTCCAAAAGATTGGTTTAAGATTAATGGATATGTTCGCATTGGTGAAAACGGTATGGTGACTATACTATCTCCTAATCCTGAGATCGGTCAAAATGTTATGACTTCAATGCCAATGATTGTAGCAGAGGAACTTGATGTCCCATGGGAGAATGTAATTGTAAAACAAGGTAATTTAGATGAAGACTCCTTTAAGAATCCTCAATTTGCGGGAGGTAGTCTAAGTATAATGAAAGGATGGGATCCGTTAAGAATTGCTGGAGCTGCTGGAAGATACATGCTTATGAAGGCAGCATCTAATAATTGGAATATACCTATGGAAAATTTAATTACTAATGAAGGAGTAATTATTGATAAGTCAGGAAAAATAAAAATTGGGTATGGAGAGGTTGCATCTCAAGCAGTAAATATCAAAGTTCCAAAAAATTTGAAGCTAAAGGAGCCTGAAAGCTATAAAATTATAGGTACTTCGAAAAATAACGTTGAAGGACCAAAAATTGTAAAAGGAAATAATCTTTTTGGTATTGATTATCGAACTGAAAACATGCTTTTAGCAATGATAGAGCATCCTCCTGCGTTTGGTATGGGTATAAAAAGTTTTAACAAAGATGAGATAGTTTCTATGCCTGGTATAATTGATGCTTTTTTAATTGATACCTCAAATCCAAATCCTAGTTGGGCGGAGGTAAATGCATTTAATGAAATTATTGCCATTGTTGGTGAGCGGACATGGGACCTTATACAGGCAAAGAAAAAATTACAAGTTGATTGGGTGACTTTTGATAATCTAGAAAGTTCGGAAGAGCATGAGAAAAGGTTAGATAAAGACTTGATTGATGGTGCTGTAACTGAAAAACGGCTAGATGGTGATCCTGATATTGTTTTCAAAAATGCCTCCAAAATAATAGAAAGATCTTATTCTTGCCCATTTATTGCGCACAACACTCTTGAGCCAATCAATTTTTTTGCAAATGTCCAGAAAAATTCTGTTGAGCTTGTAGGTCCTATTCAAACACCAAAAGCTCTTGAAGCTTCAGTCTCAACTCTTTTAAATATTCCAAAAGATAATATTGATGTAAGAATGACAAGAATAGGTGGAGGGTTTGGTAGAAGGCTTTATGTTCATTTTGGATTAGAAGCTGCTTTAATATCAAAAAAGATAGGTGCCCCAATCAAACTTATCTATAAACGAGAAGATGATATAACTCAAGGTACATTTCGTCCTGCTTATAAATCTGTTTATAAAGCAGCATTAGATGAAAAAAATAGACTAATTGCACTTTCAATAAAAGGTGTAGGATTGCCAAACGGACCAATTTTTCCTAACAGATTTCCTGCTGGAGCAATTGATAACTATAAAGCTGAAAATAAATCATCAAATACAAATATTTCTACAGGAGCATGGAGAGCTCCAAAATCAAATTTTACAGCAGGTGCAGAGCAGACATTTATTGACGAAATCGCAGAAATTTGTGAAAAAGATCCGATTGATTTTAGACTTGAGCTTTTAAATAAAGTAATTCGCAACCCTGTAGGCAAAAACTTAGATTATGATCCAAAAAGGTTTATAGGAGTTTTGAATTTAGTAAGAGATAAATCTGCTTGGGATATTGAAAAAAATAAATTTAAAGGGGTCTCATCTTATTTCTGTCATAACACATATGTCGCTGAAGTAATAGAGATGGTTATGATTGACAATCATCCTAAAATAAAAAATATTTGGTGTGCTGTAGACTGTGGGATAGTAATAAATAAAAATAGTGCAAAAAATATGATTGAAGGTGGTATCATTGATGGAATAGGACATGCTTTGTATAGCCAATTAAAATTTAAAAACGGAGTGGTAACAAACAATAATTTTGATAAATATAATTTAATAAGGCACAACCAGTCACCTGCCAATATTAAAGTCTTTTTTGTAGAAAATAAATTATCTCCCACGGGATTAGGAGAGCCTGGTTTACCGCCTTCTATTGGAGCTTTGGCTAACGCATTATACAAAATAACTGGTAAAAGATTTTACAAACAACCATTCTATGAAAATGAAAATGTTTTTGATGCATGATAATTCAAATAGTCATGCTTATTAATTTTTCTCTTGATGGTTTCAGTGTTGATTCCAGTAATGTGCTTTTTTGAACTTTCTTTTATTCTACTGGCAAAAACAAAAAATTAACTTTTAAATATTGAGACCTACTTTAGTGGGAATTTTTTTGTGGGATGATGGGTAGATTTGTAAATGGTTGAGGCAAATTTCGTATAATTACAAATAGTCAATGAAGAAAAATATTAAACCTCTGATTGTGATAGCCGTGTTTCTGGTATTTAATTCTTGTGCAGAAAAACCAATATCTCCAAACATTATCTATATATTAGCAGATGATCTTGGTTATGGAGAAATTGGTGCTTATGGACAGGAAATAATTGAAACACCAAACATCGATGCACTTGCAAAAAAAGGTATGCTTTTTACGCAACATTATTCTGGGTCACCTGTGTGTGCTCCTTCACGGTCTGTATTGTTAACAGGATTGCATACAGGGCATACTTACATCAGAGGTAATGATGAATGGAAAGAGAGAGGAAACGTATGGGATTATGAAGCCGTATTCAATGATCATAATTTAGAAGGGCAAAGACCTTTACCTGACTCTATTAATACCTTTGCAGAATTAATTCAAGAATATGGATATAAAACAGCTTTTATTGGAAAATGGGGGTTGGGTGCTCCGGATACAGAAGGAATCCCCACCAATCAAGGATTTAATTATTTTTTTGGATATAATTGCCAACGACAAGCCCACACACTTTTCCCCCTGCACCTTTGGGAAAATGAAAAAAAAATTCTTTTAAATAATAGACTTATTGCACCTCACTCTAATTTAAAAAAAGGATCTGACCCTAATAATCCTGATAGCTATTCCAGCTTTACTTCAAATGAATATGCTCCAGATTTGATGCATGAAAAAGCTGTTGCATTCATCGAGGAAAATACTGATAATCCATTTTTTTTACTCTATGCATCTCCACTGCCTCATGCACCATTGCAAGCACCAGAAAGATGGGTGAATTACTACAGAAAAAAACTAGGTCCTGAACAACCATATACGGGGAAAAGTTATTTTCCAAACCAATCGCCTCGGGCTACATATGCCGCTATGATTTCAACCTTAGATGAACAGGTAGGAGACCTTGTTTCGGTTCTTGTAGAACAAGATATTTTGGAGAATACGTTAATCATTTTTACCAGTGATAACGGGCCTACATATACTGGAGGCGTGGACGCTGAATTTTTTAATAGTGCAAAACCTTTTAAAACAGAATATGGGTGGGCGAAAGGCTTCCTTCATGAAGGGGGCATTCGAGTACCTATGATTGCCAGTTGGGGAAATCGTATAAAAGAGGGTAGCAGAACAGATCACATATCAGCCTTTCAGGATGTTTTTCCCACAGTGCTTGAACTGTGTAACATACAGTCTTCAGAGGAAACTGATGGGATTAGTTTTTTAAATATTCTCTTGGATCTGGAACAAACGGATAAACATAAATATCTATATTGGGAAATCCCTGAATACGGAGGGCAACAGGCACTACGGATTGATAATTTTAAAGCAATTAGAAAAAATATTTTTAAAGGGAATTTAATTATTGAGCTTTTTGATCTTTCGACTGATATACAAGAAACGAAAAATGTGGCAGAACAATTCCCGGAAATTATTAAACGAGCTAAAGAAATAATGGAAAAAGAACACAAACCATCCGTATCTGCAGGATTTCAATTTTCTTCTTTAGGTGATTAAAATCTTTTTTTTTTAGATTATTTTTTGCATTTTTTACTTATTATTTTTTAGTTCTATAATTTTATTTAGTATAAAACTTTTTGTCTAATCAAAAACCAAATAAATCGACATTTCAGAATTCTGATGACGGCACGGCACGGCGTATAGGACCGCCCCATGAACCTGGTGTCCTATCAATGTTGGTAGATCGAGTCAAAGGTCAGCCTCACAATACAGCCTTTGCAGTTTATGAGGATGGTTTTTGGAGACAATTGAGTTATGCTGAAATTCGACATCGTTCTATGGTTCTTTCATCTTGGTTGATAGAACAATCAATGCAGCGAGGATCACGAGTAGCAATTTTATCGGAAAGTAAACCAGAATGGGGAATAGCATTTTTTTCAATCATTCGTTCTGGCGGAGTTGCGCTCTTACTTGATAGAACTTTAGAAATAGGGGAACTCGAGTCAATACTAAAGGATGCTAAACCTATAGCTATACTTGCATCTGCTGCATATCTTGATAAAGCACTAGAGCTTCGTGATCGTGTCAATGGAATAGAATATATTGTTGCAATGGAGGATGAGAGTAAAATTAATCAATATCAAAGTTATCGTGAGCTTAAGTCTAGTGAAGGAATCATTGAAGTGAGAGAGAGAGAGAGGAATGAGCTTGCAGTTTTAACTTACACGTCTGGAACAACTGGTACTCCCAAAGGAGTTATGACAAGTTTTCAAAATTTAATATTTGAAGTGGATACATTATTGGAGCAAATTCATTTAGACCAAACTGAAACAACCGTTTCTATATTACCTTTAAGTCATTTACTGGAGTTAGTAGGAGGTTTTTTATGTACACTTTATAGTGGTGGTAGAATAGCCTATATCAATTCACTTTTCCCACAGGATATTCTTCAGGCTATGAAAGATCAATCAGCAAATCGAATGCTAGCTGTTCCAGTATTCTTCCAAATGGTAAAAAAACAAATTGAGCGAGAAGTAAAAAAAGGACCAAAAGCCAATCAAATGATTTTCTGGTTTCTGTTTAATGTTTTATCACCTATTTCTCCATTGGTTCTCCGCCGACTATTCTTTAACAAAATCCACAAAGAATTTGGAGGCCATTTACAATACTTTATGTCCGGGGCAGCACCCTTAGATATTGAAACAGAAATATTTTTTGATCGTATTGGACTCCCAATTTATCAAGGCTATGGGCTTACAGAAACAAGCCCAGTTGTATCAGTCAATACTAAAGAACATCATCGACAAGGAACCGTTGGTCGACCTTTACCAAATACTCAGATTCGCATTGCAGATGATGGAGAAATTCTAGTAAAAGGACCTCATGTTACAGATGGTTACTATAAGAGAGATGACCTAACCGCTGAAGTTATAGATGATGAAAAATGGTTTCACACAGGAGATCTAGGAATTATTGATACACATGGATATTTAACCATTAATGGTAGAAAGAAAAATTTGATTGTTCTAGGTAGTGGGAAAAAAGTCCAGCCTGAAGAAGTCGAACAATGTCTTGCACCTTCGCCATTCTTTAAAGATATTTGTGTACTTGGCCTGCCAATTTTAGATTCTTTGAGACGGGGACAAGAGGAGGTCGGATGTGTCGTTATTCCCACTGATGATCACCTAGAATTATTTTCAGATGAAAAGACTATGAAACTTGCTTTAGAAAATGAAGTACGTTTAAGATGCAAATTGGTTGCCAATTATAAGCGACCAACTTCTATTATAGTCTATATTGGTGAAATGCCGATGACTACAACTAAAAAGATTAAACGTAACGATGTTCGTTTATTAGCAGAAAAATTAAGGAGGAAAAGTGATGCTTAGCATGGCAACTGCAATTATAGCTATTTTAAATATTCTTTTTGTTGGGCTGTTACCCCGTATTTTCTTTAGACAAGATGGAAATTTCAATCTGAAATGGATTCTTACAGCGGCTCCTTATGGACTTAGTCCGCTATTTCTTTTATTTAACACAAAAGAAATTTCTATTTGGGAGCCATTCGTTTTTGGTATTAATTCTGAACGTATAATTCTTGAATCTTTAGCAATGCCATTTTTTGCACTATCAATTGCATTAATAGCTTTCACCATAGGTATTCATCGAATACCGCTTGCTCTATGGCATCAAGATAATGATGCTCCTAAGAACATAGTTACCCATGGATCGTACGCATGGGTTCGCCATCCATTTTATACTTCTTTCTTAATGTGTCTTACTGGATGTGTTATAATTTGTCCCCATATTTCAACAATAGGAACCTTAGTTTATGCTACTATCGCTTTAATGATAACTGCACGCCGGGAAGAATCCAGATTAAGTTCTTCTGAATTTGGAAAAGAGTATAGAGAATATATGGCAAGAGTAGGGCGCTTTGTCCCTGGTATTGGCAAAGTTTCATGAGTAATTATTACATGCATGATCTTTCGTATGCTATGGGATCTATAAAGCGATCAGTCGATGAATCAGCAAAGAAAAACACTTTTTCGTCAATAAAGCTCTTGCGCGGTTCTGGGTTTGAGAATCATTATATTGCTGATGAGAATGAAACTGTTTTAGATCTAGCGATTAAGGCCGTCGATCCAATCCGTGATAGACTTAATAATCTTGATTCAATCATATGGGCTTCCTGCATACCAGAGAATGCAACAGTCGGGAACCGGGAATATTTCGAACAATCTAAGGATGTAAAGCCTCTAATGGATTATCCAGCCAGTCGACTTCAATCTTATTTAGGTATTCCTCAGGCTATAGTTCTTGGATTAGTACAACAAGCGTGCACATCTATGTTGGGGTCGATACGTGTAGCTTGCGGGTTATTAGCAACAGAAATTGATTTTAATAATATTCTATGTATTACGTCTGACCGTTTTCCTCTAGGTGCAAAATACGAACAGGCCTATAATTTAATTTCAGATGGTGCCGCCTGCTGCATTGTTTCTAGAGAACAAAAAGGGTTTCGTATACTTGGATCCCATCATATTACTAATGGATCTGCAGTACAGGCAAATGATGAAGAAACTGCAGCAGTTTATTTTACTTATATGAATCGTATAGTAAACGAAATATTAGGAAAATTCAAAATTTCTATTGATGAACTTGATTGGATAATACCTCAAAACATTAACCAAAACGCTTGGAAAATCTTATCGCGCATACTTAGGATTGATCTTGATCAAGTTTTTTCCGAACCGATGAAGGAAGTTGCTCATTGTATATCAGGTGATAATATTATCAATTTGAAGCATTTGAATGACAGCAAAAGGATCAAGCCTGGACAAAAACTATTATGTTTAATGGCAGGCTATGGACTGAATTGGCAAGGCTTACTATTAGAGAAGGTGAATTAATATGAAAGCAAATATCAATACTGATAAATTAGACCAAGTGGTAAAAAGATTATGTCGGGTATCGGAAGATAATTATATCAACCCTTTTTCTCATTTAGAGTGGCCAGAAGAATTAGATAGAAATAATTGGTTTACTAGCCCGGAACTGATATCAATTGAAGGCACTCCTTTATGGGATACCTTAGATGAGACACAGCGCAAATGTTTAAGTTTTTTTGAGGCAGTTGGTTTTTATAGTATAAATATACATGGTGAGCGTATGTTAATTGAGGGTTTAGCAAGCCGCTTATACCGCAAAGATGAATATGGCATAACACCATACCTCCATCATTTCCTGGATGAAGAAAATAAGCATATGATTTATTTTGGTCGGTTTTGTAGTCTATATGCAAACGGGCCATATCCAGAAAAAAAAATAAAATTTGATCAGGAATATGAAGATGGTGAAGAAGATTTTTTATTTTTTTCAAAAATAATGGTTTTCGAAGAGATCGTCGATCTTTTTAACCGTAAACAGGGAAAAGATGATCGTCTGCACCCTTTGGCTAAAGAAATAAATTGGTTGCATCACTTTGAAGAATCTAGACACTTAGGATTTGGGCGTGAGTTTGTTAAAGTTTTATGGCAATCCTATAGTGCTAAATGGACATCTGAAAGTTTAAAGCGTATCAGGGATACTATAAGTAGTTATATTGAAGCGACCTGGAAAGAATATTATAACCCATCAGTTTATAGGGATGCAGGATTATCAGACCCTTTTTCTATTAGAAAAATGGCTCTAAAACATCCCAAATGCATCAAAAGACGCACTGAAATATCAGCTCCACTTATTCAGTTTTTATCAGAAACAGGAATCCTGCCAAATACTGAGGAGTTATCAATATGAGTAATATAATCAGAAAGAAACTACATGTATTTATTCTTGAAAATTGTGAAAGCGAAATTTCGAGTATCTCTGATAATACACCTATTTTTGAAAGTGGATTATTGAAGAGCATTCAGATTATGGATCTTATATTATTTGTAGAAGAGATCAGTGGGAAAGAGGTAGATGTTGAAGGCCTTAAGCCCGGTTCTTTTAAAGATATTGATACAATTATAAAAAACTTTGTTGAAACCAAGAATTAAAATTGAAAATTGGATTAAGTAAACATGCAAAGGGGCTTTGCGCTATATATGGCCCTCTTTTAGAACTTGATAAGTCTCTAGATGCAATCTTTCTATCTTGGGCTTCTCAATTTAAAGCTATAGAATATAAATTTCCTCAGTTACTTGCTGTAAAACACTTGGACCGATTACAATATTTTACATCTTTCCCTCATCTCGCAACTTTTGCTGTCACCTTAGATCGTGATGAAGATGAACTAAAGCACTTCAGCAGTAAACATAAAGTCTTAGAAAATGGCAGCTTAGAATTACCCAAAATTCAACCAAGCACTCATGTTATAACCCCAGCTGCTTGCTATCATGCATATGTAGAGTTTGAGGGACAACAATTCGACCAACAAAAAATTATTACAACCCGGGGAATCTGTTGCCGATGCGAAGATCAGTATGTAAGCTTAGAAAGGCAATGGACATTTTCTATGCGAGAGATTATATGTATAGGTACTCCAAAAGAGGTCCATGGTTTCCTAAATAATGCAAAAGAAAAAGTAGACGGTTTTATAAATAAACTGGGGCTAAATGCAAAATGGGAGGGAGCTACTGATCCATTCTTTAATCCTAAAAATAACCCCAAATATATCTTCCAAAAATTAGAGCCAGTCAAAAAAGAATTAGTTTTTGATAATCGCTTAGCTATAGCATCAACCAATGACCATATCAATTATTTTGGAGAAGCCTTTAACTTAACACGCGATGGTGAAACTTTGTCATCAGGGTGTATTGCATTTGGTATGGAGCGTTGGCTATCTGCAATAGTAAATACATATGGTGAAGATCCAAACTCTTGGCCATCATTTAATATTTCTAATGCATAAGCGAGTACTAATTACTGGAATCACCGGTTATGTAGGTCTCGGTGTAGCAAAACGACTTATTAATGAAGGATTTGAGGTTATTGGATTAGTTCGGAAGCATCACAAGGGTTTTAGTGAGCGAATAGAAAAACTACGTAAAGATATTGGTGAAACAGAGAAGTTGGAATTTATTTGTTGCGATTTAGAAAAAGATGAATCCTTAGGTAAGGTAAATCTTAGCGGAATAACACATATCGTTCACTCAGCAGCTGTCACCCGATTCAATGTAGAAAAAGAATTAGCAGATACTCTGAATGTTGAAGGATCTCGCAAAATTTTTGATTTAGCTAGGTCTTGTCCGGATCTTGAATGTCTAAATTATATTAGTACTATATATTCCTGCGGATTAGCTGAGGGCGAAATTTTAGAGGCACATCATCAACCACAAGGTTTTGCTAATTATTATGAGAAAAGCAAATTTGATGCAGAGACCTTATTAAAAGAAGAATATGGAGATTTACCTTGGCAGATCATGCGTGTAGCAACTATTATTGCTGATAATGAACAAGGGTTAGTCACTCAACAGAATGCATTTCATAACACATTAAAATTATTTTTTTATGGATTATTATCACTCACGCCTGGGTTTAAGAATACCCCACTTTATTTTGTTACGGGTGAGTTTGTTATAGATGCGATCACTGATCTATCTCAGCAATACAATTCCCAGTCTATTTATCATATAAGCCATAGACAAGATGAAAGCTCTACATTGGGTGAGCTATTAGATCTAGCATATATCCGTTTTAATCAAGAAGAAGATTTTCGTGCGAGGAATATCCTTAAACCTATATTATGTGATTTAGAGTCATTTAGTCTATTGGCAGGCGAGACTGAGAAGATGGGTGCTACGGTAATGGGTCAAGGATTGGGGAGTATCTCACCTTTTTCCAAACAATTATTTTCCATAAAAGATATAAAAAATAATAAGCTTCGGAATATTTTAAAAAATTATTCTGCTCCGAACCCTAACCAACTTCTTAATGCAGTCTGTGGTTACTTGGTGGAGACTCGATGGGGTAAGCGTGCTCATAAGTAAACAGTTACAGTCTATCGAGATTATTCTCTCATTTAGTTCACAATCTCCATCCTATTTGTCATCAGAAGAACAAAAAAAAAGAGATCAGCTTTCTGGTTTTCCTCGTTACAATAGTTGGTTATACGGTAGATCCGCACTGAAAAATTTATTATCCAATTTGAATTTAAATATAGACACAAGCAGACTAACTTTTCCAAACTCAAGATTTAGTTTAAGCCATTGTGCAAACTTAGCTGTTGCTGCTGGATTATTAACAAAACAGAAATCGATTGATGGTGTAGGAGTAGATATGGAACTAAACCGTTCTGTTACAGACATGCACACAAAATTTTATTTATCTCAAAAAGAACGTCAATCAGCACTAGATAATGATGATAGAGTTAAATTATGGACTATAAAAGAAGCTCTTTTCAAAGCTGACCCTGACAATCGCTATACAGTACTAGGAGACTATGAGATTGAAGACCCTTCATTATTTCAAGGAAAAGCTAAAAATAATAGAGGACGATCATTTTATTATTCATGTGAAAAGCTTCCTATGTACAAAATATTAAAAATGAAATCAGGTGGGTGGATAAGTCAAGCAGTTTCATTATCATCATCTGCGTGATATATAAATTTTGGAGACTCAATGCCTTTAAATGATAATCACCATTATATTTTAAGCTATTATCGGACTAGTGAAATCTCAGGAGCTCTTTTCTTTGGGCGTCTTGCGAAAATTATTCCACCAGGGCCAATTCAGGTAGACATGACTAAACACTTTGCGGATGAGGCTGCACATGCTTATTACTGGACCGAAGCAATCCAACGCTTAGGTCGTGACCCGTTAAAGCTAAGAGATAGTTACCAAGATCAATATAATGATGTAATTGGTATACCTACAAATGTGATGGAAGTTCTAGCTATTACTCAGGTCTTTGAACGCAGAGTAATTAATGCTTATGCTCGTCATGAACGCATGCCAAACCTAGACCCCGTGGTCAAAGAGACTATCAAAAGAATTATGGATGATGAAAAATGGCATATTGAGTGGATAAAAAATGCTCTCAAATCATTAGAGCCTGAATACGGGAAAGATCATATTGATGAAACCATTAAAAAATATTCGTTAGCAGATAAAGAGGTTTATTCTAAAACAATGCAAGAACTTGAAGAGCGGTATGATTACCTTATTAAAGGAAAAATGTAAGATGAATGTGAAATCTGAAGAAATAAAAAATAAAATTGCTGAAGTGTTAAATATCTCAATAGAGCGATTCAATGATGAGACTGCACTAAAAGATTTGGTATCGGACTCTTTTTTATTAGTTGAAATGGCGATTGAACTCCAAGAAGATTTTCAAGTTCGATTTTCGCAAGAAGACCTTAAAGAGATAGATACCATCAGAGATTTAATATCTCTTATCAAAAAAAAGTAATTCTTAATCATAATTAGTTAAGCACTTAACTATTCAATGACCATTTTCCATTGAAAAACTTTTATCTAAAAATTTACAGGTTAATATCGCGGTTCCATTTGTGGTTAATATTAGTCGCGATATTATTGAGCATTGCAGCAGGATTTTTTGTTTCAAAAATCCAATTTGATATGTCTTTTAGGCCGCTATTTGCGGATGAAGATGAAATGTTTATTCCTACTCAAAATTTTGAGGATGTTTTTGGTGAGGCCTCTGGTGCACATATTGGAGTAATTCTAGAAAGTGAAAATATTCTTAGCGTACCATATTTACAAAAATTAGAGATACTCTCAGATCAGGTAGTAGAATTAGATCATGTTACTTCTGTTATTAGCCTTACACATTTTGATTTCCCAATATGGACCCCAAATGGTAAAGAGGTTAGGCCCTTAATTCCAAAATCATTATTAGAAAGAGATACACTTAATCATTATTTTGTGGAGAATCTTCTCTCAAACAAAAATGTGATAAAAGTAATCTTATCTGAAGATGGTAAAAGGACTCTATTATTAGCTCGCCTAGATATTCCATTAGAAGACCTAAAAGAGAGAAAGACTATTATTCAAAATTTTAAAAGAACCATCGCAGATGGCCTACCTCTTAATACAAACGCACTCTTCACTGGAGTATCAATTGTTGAGAATGCTTATGCCGATATTGTTTTAAGAAGCCTTATTCGTAGTACACTCCTAACTAGTATTGGTCTAGGAATAGCATTGTTTCTTTTTTTTGGAAGATTTTCTAGTATCTGCGTAGCACTTGTAGGTGTAACAATAGGCTCTCAGATAACTTTAGCTATCATGCAAATTATCGGGCAAAATATTACAATTGTTAATAGTATGGTTCCCATTATGTTGCTGATTATTGGAGTTGCAGATGCGATACATATGGAGCAATCATTCATTCACTATCTTAAAGAGAAAAGAAATGTTTCTGAAGCAGCAAATAAAATGTTTGTGACTATGGGACTCCCTTGTCTTATGACCGCTGTAACAACATCAATAGGATTCTTATCATTACGTATGGCAAATATTGAAGCCATAAGAGACTTTGGTATGAACGTAGCTATAGGTGTAATTATTGTTTACATCATGAATATAATATTTGTACCATTTCTTTTGATTCATATACCACGGAAAAAAATAAATTTCACCAAATGGTTCAGCGATGGTTTAAATCATTTTCTAAATTTTTCAAGCCAATTAGTTATTTGTCATCCAAAAAAAATCATCTATATATTTATTACTCTGATTATTTACTCTATTTGGATGCTACCTAAACTTTCTATGGATCAAAAGTTTAATGAAGAGGTTGAGCCAGAACATCCCATAAGATTTAATCAAATGTTACTAGAACAAGAGTTTACTGGATTCTTAGGCCCAGAGGTGAGTGTGAAAATTATTGATGATAGATACTTATGGGATAGAGATGTAATGGACAGACTTAGTGATTATGAAAGTGTTTTACGTAATCATCCAGATATTTTACAAGTTAGGTCCTATCTTAGCTATGTCCCTGAGGGCATTCCTGACTCATTAGTAAAAAGCTTTCTTAAAGATCTAAGGGATGATCCAATTTTAAAATATCAAATCAAAGAAGTAGTTTCAATTGGTGGGAAATGGGCGAGTGTAATTATTCGTACTAAAGATATGGGCACAAAAAAGGCAGAAATTTTTGAGGAATGGATAAAAGAGATTAGTAACAATAGACTAGGGCCTAATTTTGAAGTTGAAATGGTAGGTCAGTGGTGGCTAGCTCAGCGTGGTATGATGAATATATTAAATGATATGCTTTCAAGTTTTATTACCGCCTGTATTTTAATCCTCCCTATTATGGCACTTTTACTTCGTAGTATACGATTATTCTTCGTTAGTCTTTTGCCAAACATACTTCCAATGATCGCAGCATTAGCTTTTATGGCAGTAACAGGAATATCAGTCCGGATAGGGACCGCAATGATACTGGCTATAGCATTGGGTATCGCAATAGATGACACTATCCATTTTATGATACATTTAAGAGAACAAGACTCGAAAAGTGATGATGGAAATCAAATTGTAAAATTAACTATCGCCCAAACTGGAAAAGCTATATTATATACATCCGTTATATTAGTAATTGGATTTATTAGCATGCTCTCTAATGATTTAATTGCCATCCAAGATATGGGTATAGTTGCTTCTTTTACAATAATTATAGCTCTTCTCGCAGATATATTTTTTGTTCCTGCGATTTATCTTTTAGTAAAAAAAAATAACATATTGAAAGATTAATGTTATTACTTTAATGATATTGTTAATTAATATGTTTGTCATTTAAAGTTAGATATGGTTTTGTGTATACTTGTGGTAATAATTGAATAAGGTATATAATGTTCACCCAATTAAAAACATATTATTTCCCAATCGCTTTTTTTGTACTGATTCTATCGTGTACCCAAAATTATAATCCAAAAAAGTATTCAATAGAACAATTCTATGGCAATAACCGTATTGGAGGGGGTGTCTTTTCTGATAATGAATCTAAGTTACTTGTTAGCAGTGACGAATCAGGAATTTTCAATGTATATGAAATTGATATTGCTACAGGTGACAAAACACAAAAGACTTTTTCAGAAAAGGAATCTTTTTTTGCAATTGACTATTTACCAGGAACAAATCAGATTTTGTATTCAGCCGATAAAGGCGGTAATGAACTAAATCATATCTACTTAATAAATGAAGATGGCGCTACCATTGACCTTACTCCAAATGAAAATGAAAAGGCAAGTTTCTCAGGTTGGAGCAAGGACAAAAAGTCAATGTACTTTATCTCGAATAGACGTAATCCACAGTTTTTTGATTTTTATAAAATGACTATTCAAAATTGGGAATCTGAAATGCTTTATCAGAATGATAATGGTATTAATATTTCAAATATGTCGGAAGACGAAACCTGGTTTGCTTTTAGCCAAACTATAACAACCAGCGAAAACAAACTATTCCTTACCAATAGAATCGATAACTCGACGATTGAATTATCCGAAGAACCAGGTAGCTATGGTGCATCAGGCTTTAGCAAGGATAATAAGTATTTCTTTTTTATTACTGATGTTGATAATGAGTTTTCATATTTGGTGCAATATAAAATTGAGACAGGCGAGAAAGAGGTTTTGTTTGAAACCAATTGGGATGTAATGTATAGCTATCTAAGTGAAAATGAGAGGTATCGTGTTATCGCTATTAATGAAGATGGGAAAAACACCCTATTCATTAAAGATTTAGTCAATAATTCAGATGTTTATTTTCCTAAAATAACAGATGGGGACATTAAAGGGGTGAGATTTTCTGAGAGCGAGGAGAGAATTCGCTTGACCATAGGTACCTCAAAAAGCCCGAACAACATATATGTGTATGATATGGGTAGTAAGGAATTGAAGAAGCTTACCGAAACTTTGAATCCCGAAATAAATGCCAATGATTTGGTCGCTGCTGAAGTGGTTAGATATGAATCTTTCGATGGTCTTGAAATTCCCGCCATTTACTATAAACCTATAGATGCAACTAAAAGAAATAAAGTGCCAGCTCTGGTTTGGGTTCATGGTGGTCCAGGAGGACAAAGTCGAACAGGTTATTCTTCCCTTATTCAATATTTGGTAAATCATGGATATGCGATTCTAGCTGTAAACAATCGTGGAAGTAGTGGATACGGCAAAACATTCTACAAAATGGATGACCTTAATCATGGTGATAAAGATCTTAAAGATTGTATTTGGGGAAAGAAGTGGTTACAACAGCAAGATTATATTGATGAAGGGAAAATAGGAATTATTGGAGGTAGCTATGGTGGCTATATGACTATGGCAGCAATGACGTTCACTCCCGATGAATTCAAAGTTGGTGTTAATATTTTTGGAGTAACAAATTGGCTCAGAACATTAAAATCAATTCCTCCATATTGGGAATCAGTCAGGAACGCACTTTATAAAGAATTGGGTGATCCTACTACGGCCGATTCTATTAGACTGTATGAGATTTCTCCGGTATTCCACGCTCATAAAGTAAAAAACCCAGTTATGGTACTTCAGGGTGCAAACGATCCGCGTGTCTTAAAGATAGAGTCTGATGAAATTGTTGCAGGTATTGAAGCAAACGGAATTACTGTTGAATATGTTGTTTTCGATGATGAGGGACATGGTTTTCGCAAGAAAGAGAATGAAATTGAAGGCTATGAAAAGGTTTTAACTTTTTTAGAGACATACCTAAAGAGTGAAGAGAAAACTTTACAAAATTAGATATATCGACCCCCATTTGTCTTCAAGCCAAAGAGAGCACGTGAGCTTCATAACCTGATCTACAATGTATAGCATAATTATATAGAAGATAGAAATTTACTAAATGAATCTCATGGCATCGATTGCTGCCCTTGATCCTTCATTGAGTGCCCTAGTATGGCTCATGTATCCACTAAGTTCAGAGTGGCCAAACTGTATACGACCAAAACCTTTTCTTACTATTTCTCGGGGTGCTTCATTGCCATCTATTCCGAAGTGAAAACCTGGTTGTGGTGAGATGTAGGCATGTCCCCAGCGATTTAATATGATGCCAGCGATGTCTCGCTCTGCATCAAAGCCAACATCTGCAAACATTGCTATCATTTGTTCTACTATCTCTTGCTCATATTCAGCATAAGATTTATTCAACAGCTCAAGACGACCCAACGCACCTTGCTCCTTTATTGAGTAACCAGGCTTGTTGAACGGCACATAAAATGTTAACACAATAGGTTTTTCTGGATCGTAGGGTTGAGTGTTCTTACCGGTGATCATAGGTCTCCGTATGGAAAAGAAGTTTCCAAACCCTTCAAACATGCGTCCAGATGAGATGCCAAGCTTATCCAAAAAGCGCCAGTTACGAACAGCTACATTGACAGTTAGTATAGGGCCATGATGAAATGCATCATATGCTTTCACGATAGGTTCTGGTAAATCAGGGATAATCTTTTGTGCCACCCAGCCGCCTATACCCATGACGACCGATTTGGCCTTAACTTTTTTAACTTGTCCATCTTGGTAATAGGTAACGTTAACATATTCGGATACTCCTGCTTCGCCCTCATGCTGAACAGATAATGCTGTAGCATTGAGTCGTATGTTCATGGAATTCTCCGGTCGATCTATCGCTTCAAAGTTAATGTCGTTGTTTAAGATGGATTCGAATTCTTTGTCACCTGTAATGGCTTCTGGTATGAGATATTTTATGATGTGTCTATAAATTCCAGTATTTCCACCTGGAAAACTATAAACACCCACATCATAATCATCCTTGCTGCTGTCATACACATAACGAGCCTCCGTACCAGGCATTTCCAGCTGCCTCGCAGAATAGGCAGATAAGACATCGCAGCCAACCGCTCCCATGGAGATGGCAATGATGGGATCAAAATATTCAGTGACCTTAGAGCTGAACCCCATTTCCTTTTCCAACAGTTCTTTATAAGTCATGCTATCCAGCCAAGCATCTATGTCATCTCCTTTATAGTAAGTTTCCTTGTCATCAAAAGCACGGTTCAATTCAGCTTTAAATTCCTTAGACCATGGCATACGTGCTAGCCTGTCTTCTCTTGGATTAATTATCCATGGTGTTGCAGCATCTTTGCCCATAAAATAACCGGTGTCGTAGCGCTCTTCTTCCCAAAAAACACCATAATAGTTCTCCAAAGGTGTATCTACCTGAGATTTGCTAGGTTCCTTGTTAACAAACTTAAATTCAAAAGGTAGACCAGTCTTTCTATATATCTCTGCAATTAGACTGTCATCATCTTTATTTGGTAGACCAAAATCATTAGATCCTTGGGGGGCGAAAATTCTGTGGCCATCAACATCAAATTCATTCTGTTTTGCCTCACCTCCAAACACTGGATGATTTTCCAGAATGAGACATTTCTTTGTATCACCATATGCTTTATTGAATTCAAAGGCAGCACCTATGCCGGAAAAGCCTCCACCAATGATAACCATGTCGTACTCTTCCCCTGTTTCTTTGGAAGTTTTGACTAGCTCATCCATACTCACATCTCGGATAAGGTGGGCAGCATCACGGGTAGAAGCCACATTGCCGTTAGAAAAACCATAGTCACCAACACCTCCAAATCCTGTCCATGGATCGTTAAAGACACCGATAGGTTTTTGTTTGGTACTAGATTTAGAAAAACTCCAGGGTGCCTTTGCATAGAGCAATGCTGAACCAGCACCTATCAATGAACCAGCGATAAAATCCCTGCGGGTTATATTCGATAGAAACTTATATTTGTTATTTTTCTTGGACATATTGATCTTAATTAACTTGGCCAATATAACTACTAAATACTGAATTCAAAAGTAAACGGGTTGGAAATACTTTAATCATTATGCTAATGAAAAATAATCCGCTTGAACGAATGAATCAGTTATCTGATCTCATCTGTAAAGTGCATGACTATTTAGCAGGTCTTTTTTGTTCGTGGGATGAGAGATATATTAAGATATGATTATTGATATATTTTTACCACTCTCTTTGATATTTATTATGTTTACTCTAGGTCTTGGGCTAACCTCAAATGATTTCATAAACTTAATCTATAATCCGAAAGCCTTTTTTGTTGGTTTAATGAATCAAGTGATAATATTACCTCTTGTGGCGTTTATGATTATTTCATTGATGGGTATAACAAAAGAGATTGCTGTTGGTATGATGATACTCGCATCGTGTCCAGGAGGTGTTACCTCAAATATAATTACTAGACTCGCTAAAGGTGATACAGCATTATCAATATCTTATACTGCAGTGATTAGTCTTCTAACAATAATTACTCTTCCAATAATAACTGGTATGTCAATGAAACATTTTATGGGAGCGGAAGCACCTACAATCAATCTTCTATCATTAGGGTTTACTATGTTCCTAGTTACTGCAATACCTGTTGGGATTGGTTTACTAGTTCGATATAAAAGTAAAAATTTTGCGAATTCATTTGAAGTTACCGCAACAAAGATTTCTACAATTCTATTTATTATTATTATTTTAGGTGCATTAGCAAGTGAGTGGCAGACTTTTATCGATAATCTTTTTCAGATAGGTCCAGCAATTATACTTTTGATAGTTGCTATGCTTATTATTGGATATAAAAGTTCAAATTGGTTTAAAATGAACAATCAGCAATCAGTAACTGTAGCAATTGAATCTGGAATACAAAATGGTACAGTAGGTATTACTATTGGGAACCTAATTATTAATCCAAAAACTGGATTATCTATTTTAAGTATACCATCCGGAGTCTATGGTGTCCTTATGTATTTTATCTGTTTACCATTTGTGTTTTGGTATATTAAAAGGATGAATAAATAACTTACTTTTTTTTTAAATATTTACATCACACTCCCTGAGATTTTTTGTGTAATGATGAATAAATTTGGGTGTTTATGATCATTAAGCCTTATCATTCAAAGTATTTTGAGAATTGTATGAAAATTATACATAGTAACACTCCAAAATATATTGATTATAGTGAGCACTCAGACTACGAAGATTATTTATCCAGAGATGACAAGATATATTTTGTTTTGTTCAATAAATCTAATATTGTGGCTTGTGGTGGATATGGTGTCAATAAGTCACAAATAAAAGCAGGTTTATCTTGGGGATTAGTACATAGTAGACATCATAATCAAGGATATGGTAGTGAATTACTTAAATACCGAATAAATCATATAAAAAATAATTTTCAAGATATTGAAATTCATTTAGACACTAGTCAACACACCTATGGGTTTTTTGAAAAGTTTGGTTTTGTGATTACACAAATTTCAAAAAATGGATATGGGCATGGGCTTGATAGGTATGATATGATTCTTAAATGAGATTCGGAAAATATAATGAAGGTTTCAGGTAGTTTTATCTCAAAATAAAACCATCCTTCAAAGGATCCTTAGGATTAATCCAAAAGGAGTTTTTTCCAGTGAGAAATGCTGTTCCTTTGACCTCCGGAATGACAGCTTCATATTTTCCAAAAGTTGTTATTTTATCAACCTTTACTGAGAAAGTAGAGCCAATAATACTTTCGATGGTGATAGACTCTCCAATACCAATTTCACCGCGCGCATAGTGGATTGCAGCACGGGCACTGACACCAGTACCTGTTGGACTTCTATCAACTTCACCTTCTGCAAAAATACAAACATTCCGACTGTGGTTGTTTGAATCTTTTGGTGACCCGGTAAAGATTGTGCCATATAAAAAATTCATTTCTGGTTCGGTTGGGTGATCCATTAAAACAGATTTTGCGATTGCTTG
>Ga0066836_10000300_pt1 | contig 22838 bp, 20 predicted proteins | sample ETNtaG_18_FD_71568 | JGI IMG/M metagenome (GOLD analysis project Ga0066836, IMG submission 71568) | Marine microbial and viral communities from oxygen minimum zone, Eastern Pacific Ocean - ETNP201302SV91 | ecosystem: Environmental > Aquatic > Marine > Oceanic | place: Pacific Ocean: Eastern... | reverse complement strand
AATGGCAATCAGATTGAAGAGAAAATGATATCTCCTGATAACCCAGGTCATGCTCTACGAATTACAGTTGGTACATCCTCTAGGTTAGGTCTCAGGCCTGGTAAAACTATGGTTATTCGCTATCCTCTTCATGCTCCCGACCCATCTCCAAAGAATGAATTACTTTCTGCTCCAATTCGTTCAGATTTTAGTATGGAACGTTTTGGTCCTGTTGCAACTAGAAATGTCGAACGGCCTCCTGTGATTAGAGTTGTACATAGAAGGAGAAAAATCAGTACTGGAAAAGAGGTATTTCCTGGAGGAGGGGCGGGTCGTTATGAAATTTTATTGATGTTCCATAACACTTCAGACAGTGCATTAGAAGATCTAGCATTACATGACATAGTCCCTGGTACTTTTTCAATAGAAAGTTCTTCGGTAAAATCTTCAATAAATGGAGAGAAAGACTCTTCATTCACTAAAGAATCGGCTAGAGACGGTAATAAGGTAACTTGGTCAATTGGTAGAATAGAGAAAAACGAGAGAGTTGAAGTTGTATATGAGATTCAGGGAGATACAGAAGCAGAATACAAGGTTTCTGATGCTCAAGACTTCCATGGTGCAACATTTGGAAAAGAAGTAGATGAGGAGCCTAATGTACCGGAATGGGCGGATGTAGAGAAAAACAAGCCGATGATTTCTGTCAACGTTTCCAAACCCATAGAAACATCTGAAGATTTTATAGAACCAAAATCGGAAATCTCTGAAATCATTATTGAGGAAGAAGATTTAGTAAATAATGAAGAGAGTGAAATTGAAGAAGAAAATCATGTTGATGACGCCTGCCCTATCTGCATGTCTGATATAGAAATAGGGTCTTCGACATGTGTTGTATGTGGATATTCGTTTAAGTAAATTTTAGATTCACTTGACGTTCTTCCACCGAAGTATTCATTCAATGTGTATGAAGCCATACTACCATGGCAGGTGCAAGTCCAGGTGGTAATGCACAACCTGCTGGTATGGGCTCAGCTATGTTGCCTATGCTTTTTTTACTCCTAATGATGATGTCTTTGATGATGTTTCCGACTATTAGAAATTCATTGTCAGATGGTTCGGGTGCAATTCTTGAACCATTTCTTTTTGGCACATTAGGTTTGGAACAATATTTTGTACCAACTGTTTTTATTTTAGGTTCAAGTATAATGATTGTTAATACTATCATTCGGTCCTTCTTTATGGATCCTCTTAAACAGGCTCATCATAGCCATAGAAGTAAACAAGTAAGTCAACAAATGAGGGAGGCGAGGATGTCAAGAGACACCGCTCAGATTGATAAAATGCAAAAATTGCAAATGGAGATGATGCCTGAACAAATGGCAATGCAAGGTGCAATGATGAAACCAATGATGTTTACTATGATCTTCATTATAGGTATATTCAGCTGGATGGCAGACACAGTTATTGATTTCAGAGTAGATTATGTCAGTTTACCATGGCAACCCATGTGGGGCTTTGAGAACAAAATTATGTGGATATTTCCCGCATGGATTGCTACATATATTACAATGAGTGCTCCACTTGGAAGAATTGTTGACCGGCATCTCAAGTTATTACGATACAAAACTCATCCAGTGGTGCTCTCAGGTGAGTTAATTCCTGAACCATTACTATATCTTCTTGAAGAAGAAAAGACAAAATCTAGTTCTGATAACCGTACACGTCGTACTCAGAGAAAAAGAGCGGGACCAAGAAAAACAGGCATTCATTCGCCTGAGTTATCAAGACGAGGGGGCAATCAACATGTAGCCCCACCTCAAAAAGGAACTACTTGTTTTTCTTGTAATTCCGATAACATTAGTAGGACATCCAGAGGAAAATTACGTTGTGAAGTTTGTAGAACAGAATGGAGATGAGCTTCTTGATTAAGATTACAGTTAGTGGTCCACCAGGAAGTGGAACCTCTACATTGGTTCAGAAACTTGTTGAGAATTTCTCTTGGAGATCACTTAATGGAGGTGATATATTCCGTTCCGAGGCTAAACGGAGAGGATTAACTGTGGGGGAATTTAGTGATCTTTGTAAAGAGGATTTAGATGTAGATCGTTCTCTAGATTCAGTCTTAAAAGAAGAGATTAACGACATTAATGGCTCTGAAATCGTAGAGAGTAGATTGTCTGGTTGGTGGGCGCATTTGATGGAAATTGATTGCCTTAGAGTTTGGGTTAATGTCAGTCCCGAAGAATGTGCTCGGCGAATACAGAATAGAGAAGGAGGTGCCTTTGCTTCTCAACTCCAAATATCTCAGCAAAGACAAATGGCTGATAAAGAAAGATATCGGATTCTTTATGATATTGACTTAGATGATATGAGTCCTTATAGTCTAATAATTGATGCTGATGGTATAGATGCTGAAGAAGTGTATTCACTTGTTGTTAATAGTTTAGAGGGTCGTTAAGATGAGTGTAATAATTTTCGATAATGAAGCGGTTACAAACTCAAAGTTTGGTTGTTCACCTTCTGAAAGGTCTTTAGACGATCTTTTAGGATCAGGTATATTATTAGTTAAAAAACCAAGAGGGCCAACTAGCCACCAATTAACTGCTTGGATTCGAAATATTCTAGGTATTAAGAAAATAGGACATGGAGGTACTCTAGATCCAATGGCTACTGGATTATTAACAATATTATGCGGCAAAGCAGCAAGACTTACCGACATTATCCTCAAAGGGGATAAACGCTATATTTCTGTAATTCGTTTTAAAAGAACAGTAGATTCTGAAGAATTAGAAAACCTTCTTTCTGATTTGAATGGAGAAATATATAATGTTCCTCCAAAGGAATCAGCAGTTAAGGTTCAAGTCCGAACAAGAACTATCAAGTCTCTTAATCTTCTTGATTTTGAACCTAAATCAGGTATTGCAATAATAGAAATCTCTTGTGTTGCTGGAACTTATATCAGAACCTTAACTAGAGACATTGGATTATTATTAGACACCTCTTGTGAAATGTTAGAGTTACATCGTGATCAAACTAGTTTATTCGATGATAGTATGGCTTGTAGTATGCATGAATTAGCCGACGCAGTATTCCTTTGGAAAGAACACAATGATGAAAGAAGCTTAAGAAAATTATTGACACCAGTGGAATCAATACTAACTCAGATACCTAATATCACTATTAAAGATGGAGCCGTTGCAGCAATGGCGCACGGTGCACCACTTGCTCGCCCTGGTATTGTCAGCGCATCTTCTGAAATCTTCTCTGGATCATTGGTTGTCATTAGGAGTATGAAAGGAGAAGCCGTTGCGATAGCGGAAGCCAGTGTTGACATTGATATGGTCAAAGATATGAAGAATGGGCAAATTGCAATTGCTAAGAGTGTTCTTATGCCTACAGGAATTTACCCTCAGAACTGGTCTAAATAGAACTAATAGTCAAATCATCTCATGTTCTTCATAAACCCATTCTTCGGTTTCTAACCGAATCTTTAATTTCATCATTTTTACACACACCACCGGTTCAGTTCCATGACGAAACTGCGCGCGGTATTCTCCTTTCGTCATTATACATGGTATAACTATTACTCGAGAATACTACATTATCAGCCTAATGCCTCTGTATTTCGGCTTTTACTTTCTCTTATTGAATGGTTTTCTTACTTTACCTGGGCTTAATTGTAATATTGTTATAGAGAACAGTATTACTATAACTGACAGGCCAATAATTATTGGTTCTTTGTTTATCTTTTCTGAGTTATCAGGTATCCCAGTTTCAGGTGAAGAAATAAAAATCATAGTCTCCTTCTCGTTATTATTCTCATTTGATTCTTCTATCGAAAGAGTACTATCTACCACAATCCTAATTATATTATCTTGGTTATTACCTGATAAAGCCGTATCGCATATTGCATTCACAAGAGCTCCTGGTTGCAATGAATCAATTTTTTTAGTATCAATTAGTACATCATTCACATAGCATCTTACATCTATCCCATTAGCAATACCTCTTCCTTCATTCCTAATATAGGCATAAATTTCTACTACGTCACCATCTTTTCCATCAGAAATTTCTACTCCATTCTTTCTGACAGATACAGATTCAACCAATAAATCCGACTTTGCTGAAACATCAACAATTATATTTTCGGATATTTGATTTACAGTATCATTTACAGTAATAGTTATGGTATGAATCCCTGAATCGACAGGATTTAAGATTAGATTATTTTGTTCATCTACTATTGCCCATGATTTGCTTGTTGTAATCTCAAAAACATCTGAATCTGGGTCCTGAATATACATAGGAACAACCAATGTGTCTCCCAAATCAATATAAACAATAATTGGTAACCCTTCTATGACTGGTATGTCTGCAACAGGAATGACATTTACAGTGAAAACCCCTGTCCATACATTATCTTGACTACCACTATTGTCATAAACATTCACAGTTATTTTACACTCTCCTGAGGAATCAGAGACGGTTTGTAACTGTATAAAGTTGAGATTTTGTTCAGCACTATATAATGAACTAACAGATATTATTTCTTCGTTTGAACTATTTACTATGATTACTAGATCCTTCCTCTCTGTTCTATCATCTTGACAAGGTAGGGACATTAGAAACCCACCTTCATCTTCAGTCATATCTAAGTTTGCTATATTTTGACAATCTGGTGAATAATCATATTCTAATTCAAACCCTCCGCTTATTGATATCGAATCTATGTGGATAATTGTAGTCTCTTCGTTACCATCAGAGGCCCATTGAAATCTAGAAGCTATACCAATGGTAGTTTCATTATCATTTAGTGAGAATGCATGCCCTATTGGTACACTTAATGAAAAAGATCCTAAGTTTATTGGCATTGTTTGCACCAGATAGTCTCCGATTGCAAATCTTAGGTTACTAGCAGTTGATAGTCCTTCAACAGAGCCTGCTATTCTCCCATTCACAATTAACTGAGGGTCATTTACATCAATTCTGACATTTCCTATACAGCCATCATGAATTTCAATTTTGACATGCTGTTTTTCCATAGGATTATCCAATAAATCTCCCGATTGCTTTGGAGCATAGTCTCCTTCTACATTATCTGGTATTACACCTATTGTATGATTGCCTGTTCCATATACATGTATTCTCCCTAGTTCTTGGCCATATGGTGCATCTACATCAAAAGTCCAATGTGAATTGCCAGAGCCATCAGGGACAAGTCCACATGAATCGATTGTCAATCCTTCTTTTTCCCCATCATATGGCGAAAAATCGATAACAGGCGGATTTTCGATATTTGCGTTATGATTTGCTTTGATATTTTCAAAAGAATACCACGGCATATGGTATTTGACTCGCACTCCTAGAGCATCTAATCTTACTTCTGAATCATCGCTTGTTCCTTGAGAAACATAGTCAATTGTGAATTGCGAGTTAACAATCTTATTCCAATCCCAGTCTACTAAGTGATCCATATCTATGATTAGTGGATTATTCATGCGAAATATTCCTGATGATGTATGAGCAAATTCTCTGACCAGTTTATCTGAGCCAGTATTTTCTAGAATTACTCTAACTGTGTCCTGATACAATGCATTAGGAATTTCAAAGTATAACAATAAAGAAACATTCTCAATTTCCTTGTCATAGAGTCCAGTATAGTCAAATCCTCCAACTGTAATTTCGGGACCTCTTGACCAACTGTAATATGTATCAGGTTCTCCTAGGCTATAATTAGAACCAGTAGGGCTATTAGTTGCCCATGAAGTTTCAGTTAGAAAATTATCTGGCCTTTCATGTGTGAAGGATAATTCATTGTCTGCAATCATGCCAATTGTATAATCTGCGGGATTATTGCTAAATCCAGAGGTGCTAGTAATTTCCCATTCATCAGGGTTATCAAAATCACCTATAGATATCAATTCTACTGATTCAGATGCAATAACAGTGTCAGCTTGTATGATTGGCGCCAACGGTGCAATCAAAAGTATTGCAAACATCAATACTCCTAGGTCACCCGCCCTCGTCATTATTTGTATACGAACTCACCTTCCGCTTGAATGCGTTGGTGATATGATTGCCATCTTCTTTGATTGGAACGCTTGAAATACAGTTCTATACTCGAGGGTTTACCAAGACGGCTGTGATGGTGTAGAGGTTAGCACGGTGGGTTGTGGTCCCGCCGGCCCGGGTTCAATTCCCGGTCACGGCCCCATCTTGGATAATTACGATTAATTATTAGTTTATTTTTCTAAATCATCAGAGCTTATATGATGCCCCATCTTAGAACTTTTTGTTCGGAGATAATGCATATTCTCTTTCCCAACACCTACAACCAGCCCAACTCTCTCTGAAACTACGATTCCTTGCATTTCTAATTCTTTCACTTTTTCAGGATTATTAGTCAATAGTGCAACTTTTTTAATTTCTAAGTTTTCAAGTATTTTAGCGGCTATTGAATAATTTCTAGCATCTGCAGGCAATCCCAGCATCAGGTTTGCATCTAATGTATCTGCTCCCTTATCTTGTAAGTTATATGCCTGTATTTTTGCATGTAACCCAATTCCTCTTCCTTCCTGTCTTAGATATATCAAACACCCCCATCCTTTTTCCTGAATTTCTTTTAAAGTGTGTTGTAATTGAGCACCACAATCACATCTAGTACTTGCAAAGGCATCTCCTGTGATACATTCTGAATGAACTCTTACTAGAACCGGGTCTGGACCTGCCATATCTCCTAGAGTTAATGCTACATGATCTAGGCCAGTTGAATTTTCATGAAATACTCTTATTCTAAAATCGCCATAAGAAGTAGGTAATCGAGCATCTGCTGGCACATCGTTCGTTTCTTGAATCTCTATTTCCTCAGATTTCATATTTCTTCCTCTATTACGATTATTTCTTTATTTTGTAAATAAATTCACCAGATATTTCTCTTACATCAATTAATTCAACTTTTAATCTGTCACATAATGCAGGTATATCATGTTTAGTTTCAGGATCATCACATAATACTTTGATAATAGTGCCAGTTTGTATCTTTTCTAATTTTTTCCTTGTTTCATGAACAGGTACTGGACAAAAAAACCCGGTCAAATCAAGAATGATTTCTCTATCTTCTGAAACTGATTCAGACATTTCTTTCCCCTCAAGTTTCAATTATTAATGGTTTAATTTTCCTTCCGTTGTAGTCTCGTGCCTTTATTACATCTATGACATAGGCTACTTTTGCAACATGAATCTCCACTTCTGAAGTACTATCTGATTGTACTATTTCACCAACAACAATTTCAGCAATTTTTGCTTGTTTTATAATCCAGTCAGATAACGCCCTTTTTGTCAAATCCTTCTGTCCTATATCTAGGTTAATTCTTACCATTCCAAAAGAGTCTGCAACTTCGTCCCAATCCTCTCTTCTTCTAACTGGATCTTTAGTCAATCCTTTTGGAAGACTTGGTGCATCTACGAAAGGAATATTCAATCCCCATGTGGAGCATATTTTCTCAACACCCCCCCTGTCTTCTTTTGATACTAGACTCCAAGCCTCCCCTTTTCTACCCATTCTTCCTGTTCGTCCTATTCGATGTACAAATGATTCAGTATCATCTGGCAAGTCGTAATTTACTACTACTGTAATCCCATCCACATCTAGTCCTCTTGCTGCAACATCAGTTGCAACAACAATTTTTTCATTTCCCTCTTTGAATTGGCTCAGCAGCCTCTCTCTTTTATTTTGAGGCATATCTCCATGTATGCCAACTGCTCTCATCTGGAATTTTCCCAATCTTTCAACGATTATGTCTACCATACGTTTTGTATTACTAAAAATCAGCATTTGCCCCTCTTCACTCATATTAGCGATAATACGCCCTAGAACCCAAAGTTTGTTAGCTCTACCAATTCTTACAGCATACAGGTCGATTTCTGGTATATCAACTTCTAAATCATCACTCATTACGTGTTCCGCATTATTCATAAATTCTTCAGCAACATTCAGAACTTCTTCAGGGAAAGTTGCGCTGAATAGTAGATTTTGACTTCGATTCGGCATTTTTTCGATAATCCAAATAATATCAGGAAAAAATCCCATATCTAACATTCTATCTGCCTCATCAAGACAGAATATAGAGATGTCCTTTAGGTTAAGGTGGCCTTTCTTATTCATGTCAATTACTCTTCCTGGAGTTCCAACTACAATGTCACAGCCTTTTGATAATTTTTTAGCCTGTTTTTCAATATCGGTTCCTCCGTAAACTGTTATGATGTCAAGGCCTTTTTTACCTTGTAATATATTCAGTTCTTCTGTGACTTGAACCGCCAATTCTCTTGTTGGACAAAGAATAATTGATTGCGGCACCCCCACTTTCTTGCATTTTTCAATAATTGGGATGCCAAATGCAGCGGTTTTACCTGATCCAGTTTTTGCTTGACCAACTATATCTCTACCCTTTCTTGCGAAAGGTATGGAATCTATTTGTATCTCTGTAGGTTCAACCCATCCACGTGAAGTTATAGCATCAAGAATGTGTTGTTCTAGATTCCATTTATCAAAAATTGACATTTAATCGCCTCAGAAGGATTCGGATTCGCTGATTTCCTTCTGTAGTTCTCCCATCCAGTACTTTTTACAGTTCTCTTTTGTTAGGTATTGATCCTTTGAAGAAAAGTTATGATTAAAGTGACCCTTATCAGCAGATGCAAATTGGTCATTTGTTTTTTTGTGGAACTTTTGAAGAACATGTTGACGCATGTATTGTTGAAACTTTAGTGACTTTTGTCTATTGATTCCATTTGGTGTTACGCCTTCCCACAGACGCTCAAATTGTTCGAGTTTCTCATCAAACTGTTCACTCATCGTAAGTCCTCTGCTTTTGGCCGACCTGCCTTCTGTTTATCATGTTCACCCTTCGGCTTGTCCGTCTTAATCGGTGCTGGAAATTCTTTTTCAGTCCCATCCTCTACTTTATCAACTGGAGCCAAAAATCTATTTTTCTCAGTTTCGGTACCATCTAATTCTAAGTCTATAGATAGAGCAGTAAGTCTTTTCCTCAGCCCGGGATCAGTTTCTTGCCGAAGTAATTCTGCTGCACTTTCTCTCAGTTTATCTCCTGTTAATATTATTGATAGCTGACTAATACAGGCAGTTCTCAATTTCAGGTCTCTTGCTCTTGCTCCTCTTAAAATCATATCCGTAACTCTTGGACTTTGCATATCTAACTTTTTCATGGCACGAATCACCGAATTACGTACTTGGGTATCATCATCATCCAAAGTATGTTCTACTAATATTAAGGCAATACGCGGTTCAGAATTTGTGAGTGTAACTAAACATTTTGCTGCATTTCTTCTTACTTGAACCTCTTCATCATCTAGAGACCACCCTATTAAATCCCAACCAGTAGAACCTCCTTTTGCAGCAATGTTTCTTAGAATCTTTGATCCTCTTATCCTCAAGTCAACCTCTTCTTCTCTAATTAATTCATCAAGATGTAAACAACCCGCTTCAGGCCAAGCTATACTCGTCAATCTCAATGCCTCAAATGCACTTTTACGATGGGTCTTATCCCCATGTCTTAATTCCCTTCTTAGAATATCTTCGCACCCTGATGGAAAAATTGGCGACATTTTTTGAAGAGTTTGCATGGCAGTCAATCTTACCCCTGTGTCTGTGTCTTGCAATCTGTCAGACAAACATATCATTAAATCAGTATGTAACTTTAAAGAAAAACTAGGCATTACTTCTAATGCTGCGATTCTTATCTCTGCTCCATCATCATCTAATACTTCAAGTAATATTTGATGAGCCTTGGGTATAAGATTCTCATATACTCTGCTTAATGCCTTGATGCCATCTGTTCGTTTTACAAACCCTCCGCCATTAGTCAGTGATAATTCTAAATGTTCAATCTCTCCTCCCGCCAATTTTAGTATTTCATATACCGGTATTCTTTGCCATGCCCCTTCATTAGGTTGTAGTGACCTTATATCTAGGTCTACTGGAGATTCTCTAGTTTGAATGATTTTCCCGGTACGTGGGTCTCTTGCAACGTACTCATTCGCCATTAACAATCGTAGGCTCGGACACTATATTCATTATTCAATTGGTCGTATAGTTATTCAGGCACCATTTCGAAACAATCAAGTTATACTGGTTCATCAGAGAATATGTATATGTCCGATAGTACAATTGCTGAGATATCTCGTTTATTATCTGTAAGTTTTTCAGAATCTCGTCAAATTGAAATTTCTGATTTAGTTCGCTTTTGGTCTCTTGAACTTCAATGGATGGAACCAAATGATGCTCAAATGATAATAGATAGATTATTGAAATCCGGTTGGTTAATTGATGATAATGACTTTTTGAGACCTGCAAATGGAATCCAGACGATGATGCCAAAATTAGGATGGAGGCCAATTATTAGAGCAATCTCAAAACCTCCAGAATTCATAATCTCTGATATTGCCCCCCAATCGATTGAAATTGGCATTAAAGATTTAGAAACAATTGTTGAAGTCATTCAAGTGGATTCAAAACCCTCAGAAAATATAGAACGTTTACCTGACAAAACCGAAGACCATATTCCTAAATTGATAAGCTTAATTTCACAAAAATCTAAGCTGGACAATCGAGAGGTTGTCCGTCGTGCACAAAGAAAAAGACGTTCTTTAGGTGCAATTACTTTATGGATGGCTTTGGCATTAGTGGCCAGAGAGCAGGGTTTAGATATGATCGAGATAGTTGAAGTTATTGAATCCGTTTAATTCTCAATGTTTGCAGTTCTAACTTCTGCTGCCAAAAGACCTGGTAGTACAAACAAAGCCAATATCAGTGAAAATGTCACAGAAATAGAACTAACAATTCCAAAGTCCTGTATAACTGGTATAGGCGATAATTTCAATACTAAAAATCCACATATGGTTGTTCCTGCTGACATAATTAAAGCGGTTCCTGTAGTTGCATACATATTCCTCATAGATTCCCAAACCCCTAATCCTGAATTTCTATTTGCCTCAAAGCTTCTCCATACATGTATAGAGTAATCAATCCCTAGTCCGACTGTTAGTGCTGTAATCATAATTGTCAGTACATTCCAGTTTAATCCGAGAATTGCCATGGATCCAACAACCCATGAACCAGCTATGCCCACTGGAAGTATAACAACTAATGATTGCCCCAGTCTTCTAGTTAGTATGAATAAAACTAATATTGAGACCAGTAAACTCACGCCTGTAGATTCAACTTGTGAAACCACTAAACCCGAAAATATACTATGTATCATCATCACTTCTCCTCCTATGTGTACTTCTCCATTGATATATCCTTCCGACTCGATTAGAGATGCCTGTTTTTGAAATTCAGTAGCTAAGTTAGAAGTCTGCTCACTAGTTTCTGCAATTACATCAATTCTAATTTTCATGTATTGAATAGATGTGTTTTCTTTGTTTAGAGAAACATGCATGGCTGTTCTTTCTGCCCATGTTTGCCCTCTGAGTGGTTCTCCAATGGATTCATTTAGCAACAATGAATGAATTGCAGCGGAAATATCTCCCTCTTCGAAATCATCTACTACGTCTAATTTTCCATCAAAGATCCCTAGGTGATATTTCTCACCGAAAGTTGCGTCTATTTCTACTGCATCTCTCAATATTGGATATAATCCATCATAAGAAGGTCTTTGAGATTCTGTATTTATTGGAGTAACAACATCAGGTATCGCTGAAATTCTTAGATCAAGAAACTCCAATCCTCTGAGAATATCTCTCTCGCCACTTAAGGAATCTTCCCCATTACTAGGTTCAATTAGTATTGTCACAGATTTCCAAGCTGCCGCATCATATGAATCATAAATATCTGACCTAACTTCCATTATTGGCATATCATCTTCAGATAGGAAATCAGTTAATTCAAAGCTTGTATCTAATTTTGTACCTGCTAAGAATACTGAGCTTGTAGTTAATAATACAACTACCAATAGTATTCGGGCGGTGTTTCTTTGCTGAATATTAGTCGCTATTTTAGCAAATGCCGAAATATCAATAGATCTTCTTTTCTTTACTCCTATTGTTCTTTCAACCACCACATGTAATGCACCCACTGTCACTGTACTAGCAATAAATGCACACACTACCCCTAATGCTAATGTTATGCCAAAAGTCCTCAATGGAGGCAAAGGAGATAGTGAACTCGCCAAGAAAGCAGACACCGTAGTAACTACGGCCAAAGTCAATGCAATTCGAATAATTGAGAATGATTTAATCCATGCATGTGCTGATGATGCAGTATGTCTTTTTGCTTCTTCATAACCTCTTTGCAAATGTATTGCATAATCTATGCCTAATCCAAAGACAACAGGAGCCACAGCAACCTCCAGTATAGAAAAAGGTCTCCCTAGCAAAGTAATAGTACCATATGTCCATATTAACGCTGCTGAAAGCCCCAACAAAGGTGCAATGATCATCAATAATGATCTGAAAACTATAGCTAGAACAAATACAACAACTATTATCGCTAGGAGAAGTAACCAAATGAAATTATCTAGTGTAGTATCATTTATGTCATTGCTAATCAGGTCATCAGAAATGACACCATAATTCAATACAGATTCAGAATTTGAACTAATATTTCCCGTCAATAGTTCTCGAATGTTTTTTGCTAAATCTTGTCTTTCTTTTGATTCAAGCGCGCCATTCACTTCTATAACCCACATTGTACTTGAAGCCACGGGTGTAGATGAACCGCCTTGCTCAACAATCCAATCGCAAACCGCTAGATATTGAAAATCTTTGTTTAGTAAGGCATCTTTAGCGAATGTTGCTGAGGCTATTGCTTGGTCATTTCCTATGGCATCCGTACATTTCTCATTATCCTTGATTATTGCAGTTAGTAAGTCATCCCATTCCTCAAAATCTTGAATAGTTCTGCTTTGATTATCTCTTTCTTCAAGAACATTATCTAGAATATTTGCAATATTGATATGTGCAATTATGTCATCTCCAAAAATCGAATTAACATTATCCAAGTCATTCTTCATTTGCTGCAGAGCACCGATTTCTAAAACGTTCGCGCCGTCTTCACTTGGTGTTACTTGGATATATATTCGATTTGGCGTATTTTCCATTACTAGATTCATCCGTTCTTCCGCCTCTTGAGCATCATTTTCTGGTGCAAAAGATGACAAATCAGTGGTAAATTCAGGCAAAGGGAGAAGTGCCGATGCAGTGACTAGAGTTAATAGTAGACTCACAAAAAGGATGGCTGGGGCTAATTTTCCGAAAGTCTCAGCTAACCTTTCTTCTCTCGAATCCCCCCCCCTCATTGTCCGTCCGAATCAATATCGGTGTTAAACTTAGACCGTTTCATGGACCCGTAGGGTCCTACATTCAGAGGCAAGGCCTCAAAAAGGAGTGGCGAGTCGAGCGGTCGTCATATGCCAATCAAGGTGCTAAAAAACGAAGGAGCCGAACTTCGTATAAGAATTATCGGAGAGAATCATTCAACCCTGCAATTGTTCCGTTCACGTTTGAACGATAGTAAGGATGTAGAGTACGCTAATTATTTCCAGAAACACCCTGATTTGGACGAACCAGAACTTTATGTCCGATGTGTCAAGGGTAAAAAGGCAGAGAAAGTTTTCAGAGATCTTTGCTCTGGAATAAATAAAGAGTTCTCTAGTCTTAAACTGTAAGCGTTGTTGTAATATGGATACTGAGTCCATTGAAGAATATCTTGGTTTTGGTGCCGGAGCAGTAGATGCTCTCGGAATTGGAGGTATTTTGAAAGTTCGAGTAGAGGATTTCCGGGTTGAAGAAGTTTCATCAATCCCTGCATTGGATTCGAAAGGAAGGTTCACAGTAGTTAGAGCCACATTAGTAAATTGGGAAACAAATAGATTTCTTAAGAGACTTTCAAGAGCTTGTGGTATTAATAGGAATCGAATTTTTTCATCAGGATTGAAAGACAAACGCGCAATAACAACTCAGTTGCTAGTAATCGACGCTCCACAAAAAAGAGTAGAAGAGGTAAATATTCCTGATTCTACATTAGAAATATTAGGCAGAACACATCAAAAGATAGGTATGTCTGATCATGATGGGAATCGTTTTTCAATAACTGTAAGGGGTTGTTGTGATAATCAAGGAAACGCTCTCGATGGTAAAGAGGCAATGCGTAGAGTATTAGATGTAGTATCTAAGATGTCAGAAAAATTAGGTGAGAATATTTTTCCCAATTGGATAGGGCCTCAGCGCTTTGGTTCTACTAGACCTGTAACTCCCAAAGTTGGTCGAGCGGTTGTTTCAGATAATTTTGAAGAGGCTGTGAATTTATATTTGGGTATGAAGGGTCTAAATGATGGCAAAGAAACCGAGTTTTTCAGAGAAATGTGGAGGGAAACGAGAGATCCCGAGAAATGCCTAGAAGTCGTACCAAAACATCTTGGCTATGAGAAGTACATCTTAGAAAGTCTACATAAACAGCCAGACAATTGGATTAAGGCATACAAGACATTACCGCCCTCACTACAATTATTAACAGTTCATTCTTTACAATCCTTGGCATTCAATCATGCCCTTGCTGGTAGAATAAATTCCAATATTAGCTTAGTAGAGCCAATAATTGGAGATTTGGTAGCTCCAATATTGGCCAGTGGCAGAATAGACATTGGTAAACTATCAAAGGTTAGTGAGACTAACCTAGCCAGATGTCGACGCAACTGTAATTTAGGAAGATTAGCCGTCACCGGCCTTCTTCCAGGTAATGATGTTATAATTGCTGATGATGAACCCGGGAAAATTGAAATGCATGCTCTCAAATCTACAAGTTTAGATTCAGTTAACTGGAGAGTTTCCGCAATTCCTCGTTTGACAACTAGTGGGACTAGAAGGGCATTGTCAGTTAAATTCCGTGACTTTTCTGTTGAAGAAGTACCCGAAATCCCCGAGTCTTCGGTATCAAAAAGATGGGAGGAAGGTCCTAATGAGGGTGACTTATGGAATTTTGAGGGCGCAAATCTAAGAGTGAAGTTCATACTCCCTCCTGGGACGTATGCAACTGTACTAATGCGTGAATTAATGCGCTCGCCTTTAGATCATTATTAATATAAAATAAATAATATTGCAAGAGACTAAAGTCTACCCATTTCCAAAGCTTCTATTTGACCCACTAAAGGTGTTACTTTCCTAACTCTTCCCTCGAATTCATCAACAATTCCCTCTCCTTCACCTAGAACTACTTGAACTTCTATAAACATCATTCCAAAAGCCAGTGGTTTGATCTCTATCGCTTGTACTTCTTCAAAAGCTTCAATCATATCTGCTATTGATTGATAGTCAGGTGTTCCACCTTCTGGATTATTGATAGTTACTTTATATTTTACGACGACGTGACCCATTTTATCACCCTAATCAAGGCCCTTGGAAACCACAGTTTGGGCATACGTAAGGCACTGCTTGTGTACGACATTGTGAGCTTCTACCGATTGATTCCCCACATTCTGGACATGGGAATGCAGTGCTTTTTTTATCTACTAGAGGTACTCCAGATGAGGTACAAACTTCTGCTCTACTTGCCATATTTTTTCCTCAGGTGAAGCCGGCGAGCCACCATCCCTTTTTAGGCTTGATTGAAGACAGTGAATAGAAAATACTACTCAGTATGCTGTTTTAAGTTTAAGATAGGACATTTTGTAAGTGATAACCAATTGCATAGTTCAGTGATATAATGAGTGAAGAAGAACTAACCTTAGATGGAGAACAAGTCGATCTTAAGAAATATGTAGAGAATGTAGGTGGTATCCACGGTTTGAGAGGAATGAATAAGGTCAGAGGCTGGAATAATATCAAATATGGCGCCGGTCTTTCCGCAAAGAATACACCTTCTACTGGTCTCTCTATGAATAAAGCCTTTATTCCTCCTGGTGGTATAGCCAAGGCTCATATTCATGTTGACTTTGATGTCATGGTATTCCTTCTCAAAGGAAGTGTCCGGCACGAGTTCGGCCCCGGTTGCCGTAATTCTGTAGTTCATAGTGCAGGCGATATGTTCTATATCGAGCCAGGTTTGCCTCATGAGGTATTCAATTGTTCTGAAACAGATTGGGTTGAAGCTATTGTCGCTAGATCCGATGCATCCGAGTGGCAAAATATAGTCCCCTATAATCGGGATTCTGAATGAACGGAATTTTGTAGTCTAATTTAATCCGATTTGGTATATTTCCTATAACCTATTTTTGTTTCTATATTCTCTTCATCATTTTCTACAACTATATCAAGTTCTTTTAAATGATCTTTCAATTGTTCGTATGCAGTTCTACCCGCAGCTCCTTTTCTTACTTTTGGTAATTTATTTCTACATACTAAATAGGTTTCTGACGATGAACTCCTTGAGGCTGTGGGTGCAAATCTTTGTACACTCGAAAATCTCATTTTTGCTGCGTCTATTAGCCCCTCTATTCCAACACCCTGGAATATCTTTGTAACAAATGCCCCTCCAGGTGTTAAGATTGGCATGGCTGCGTCTAGAACCATTGTTGAGAGTTCTAATGATATCGCCTGATCAGTATCATATCTACCAGTTAACCTAGGAGAAATGTCACTAATAACACAATTAAGAAAATGTCCTTCAAGTTCTTTGTCAATTTGTTCGATTGTTTTCGGATTTGTGATATCTCCAATTATTATCGTCGCACCTTCTACTGGCGATGTTGAAAGTAAATCGACCCCTATTACATAACCGTCATCTCCGACTTCCTCTACAGCAACTTGTGTCCAACCCCCTGGATGACACCCAATGTCAAGGACATAATCTCCTTTTCTTATGATATCAAATCTTTCTTGTATTTGTTTTAATTTGTAAGCTGAGCGCGCTCTATATCCCTTTGATTTGGCCTGTCTCCGCCAAGGGTCACGGCGATTTTCTTGATACCAGCGTTTACTCATCTAAGAGTGTCGTCTAGCCTCTTAGTTATGAAGTGGAAGCGTTTAGCAGCATTCACATGAGAGAAAACTTTAGGTTATTCATTTCATTTTTCTTATTTATTTTAATGCTTACTCCTTATGTCTCATCAGCTGAGGATAGCAATAATAATTGGTATATAGAAGGAGGTAATTCTGTATTGATGGAGCATTATACTGCTACATGGTGCGATACTTGTGCTCAGGTAGACCCATGGATTAGTGATTTTGCAGATTCTCGCGGTTCTCGACTGGTTCGAATTGCTTTACATGATCCGGAGAATGATCCTTTAGGAAATTTGATTACTTCAGAGAGATTATCTAAATTCTCAGACGGTCAGGACTTAGCACCTTCATTTTGGTTTGATAGCAGCAATCAAATCCAGGGTTTAGTTGCTCCAATAGATCTTGATAGAGCATTGCTTAATTCAGAGGGTGATAGGAGCTCAGATACCAAAGTTTCTATCTCTGTTATACAAGACATTGGTAACAATTCTCTTGATATCGTGGTTCATTTTGGAGTTGATACGAATTTGAGTAATTCTCAGGCAAGTATTTTTCTGCTAGTTGATAAGATTATTGATAATTCTTTAGCTACGAATGGTATTGTTCATCATGAAGACGTGCCTAGAGCATATGTAAATATTGAAATCTTAGCAAATCATTCGATTAGTGAGATATCGCATAAATCAAACTTTAATTCGGGGTTTTCAAATGTTTCTATGTCGCGTAATTCCGATGGATATACAGTCTCTCTAAGTTATTTATTGAATAATGAAGATGTTGCAGATGTTTCTATTGTTGCGGCTCATGAACTTACAATCGGAAATGAAAGGTCTACAATAGGTGCCACCGCTCTATCTCTCAGTCAATACTCTAATGATGACGGCATCAGTATCCTCATGCCTCTATTTTTAATCACTATATTTTCTCTTTTGATTTCGCTCAAAGGCCGATTTCTTTAATCAACTCTTTTACTGTATATCTAATTGCGTCTTCTGATTGCATTTTCGGTTTGAATTTAGTAGAGAATAAATATTCTACATCTAGAGAGGTTTTGGGCACATCTCCTGCCCAACCTCTGTCGCCTCCTGTATACTCGATAGAGACATTTTTTAGTCCACTTTCTTCGACAACAATTTCTGCAATCCTTCTAACTGAACATGTATCTCCAGTACCTAAATTGTAAAGGCTAACATTTTCTTTACTATTTTCTATTAAATGTAACATTGCTCTGACACAATCTTCTGCAGACATATATGATTTTTCTTGTAAACCATTACCTAGAACTTCTAATCTGTTTGGGTTCTTTTTCAGTTTATGTATGAAATCATAAATCACGCCATGGGTGCCTCTAGGGCCTACTATATTCGCAAATCTATGAATCCAGGCTTCTCCTCCAAATGTTCCGCACCATGAACTAATCAGTGCTTCAGATGCTAATTTAGATGCACCATACAGTGAGATCGGTAAAATGGGTCCATAAGTCTCTGGGGTTGGCATAACACTTGCTTCTCCATATACTGCACTTGAAGATGAAAATGAGATTCTCTTAACATTATTATGTCGCATTGCTTCTAAGACATTATAAGTTGCAATAGTCCCTTGTTGTAAATCGGTATCAGTTATTTCTGTACCCAATCTAATATCGGGATTTGCAGCTAGATGATGTACTGTATCTATTCCTTTCATAGCCTTTTTTACCGATGCTAAGTCTAGTAGATCTGCTTTTACTATCTCTATACTATTCGTCTCATTGTGATGCTCTAAAAATTCTTCTCTGCCACTACTAAAGTTATCTAATACTCGTACCCGTAGTCCTTTTGATACTAAAGAATCTACAAGATGTGAGCCAATGAATCCAGCACCTCCGGTAACTAATTCCATCATTCATCACTCCGTACTTGACCATTTACCCGCGTCTCTATTCTTTCTCAAGTAGTGTGTTGAGAAAACATAACCAATTAAGGAAATATGTGCTATTGTACAGAATGGACATATATGCGGTGCATCTTCTACCTGGGTCAATTCTATTATTACTAGTAGGGCAACAAAGGGTATTCCTGCTAGAGCAGCCCACCACGAATAATTAAGAAAATCTCCTGCCCATTTCGCATGCCTATCAAGATATAATGACAAACTCAGGAAAATCAGTAAAGAGAATGAAATAATTCCGAAAACTCCCCACGGGATTCCAAATAAGTTATTCCATTGCGGGTCTCCAATTACTGATCCGCATTGAACAATACCTTCTGAAGAACAGAAAGATGTGGCACCTTGAACTACCATTTTATTGTGAATTATATATGTATAAGTGGAAGATATTATCCCAACTCCTGCAAATGCCAATGATGAGATTAAGAGTTTTGTAGTATCTTTTCCCTTTCCTTGTATCAGAAAATAAGAACTGATTACTAGTCCACCGATAAAGGATAGTAATACTGGATCGTTTAGGGTTTCATTCATTGATTACCACCTACGACTCTTTGCATAGCTTCTTCGATACTTTCTCCATTATTTTCATATTGATTCCATGCCACATAACCATCTGGCTGTAAGATTGCTAGGAACGGTGTGCCTGTAATTTCCCAATCTTTCATTATTCCACTTGTAGCTTCGACATAATTCCAGTTGTGGGGGGTACCTGGTCTATTGATACAATTGTCTCTTCCTGAATTACAACCATTTCCGTCATTATCATCGGTTCCGTAATTGGTCTTATCACGGAAAGCCTCAATCTCTTGTCTATCGCTATCATGCCCGCTTATTGATAGTTCTACTGCTATAGTAATAAATTCAACATCATTTGACCATTGTGAGTAAAGATTACTCATAGTTTCTCCTTCACTCCAACAATAAGGACAGTCAGTATCAATAAATTGAATCAATATCCACTCGCCATATTCTCCCTCGTCCCATTCGTAGTCAAAGGTATCTGAAAGCTGGAAATTCACCCAACTTCCTCCATTGTATGAATCAGAACTGAAGTCTGGTGCTAGTTCCCCTTCGCTTGGTCCAATAGTAGCCGGAGGAGCTATAATAACTACCAATATCATTATCACAGTTAGTATCGAACCTAGTGCAAAACCCGCAATTATTCTGACATCATCATCTCTTCCCTTCGGGGCTAAGGATTTCCTGCGTCTCGCCATATTATCACTTACCCGAGGCACTCATTAACTTTCAGTAATTCGCCCATTTGCTCTGTGAGTCAATCCTCTCTTTTTTTGTTTCTTCCAGTAAATTTATGTGATTAGAAGATTTCAAACCAGTCCTATTTCATCATCTTTGTTTAATTACATGCGATTGTTTCATTTGGTTTCTCTAATGCGACTGTATGTGGATGGTGTCCCAGACGGCCTGCGAGAGGCCAGAAATAACGTCATTGAAGAAGATGACGAACTTATTTTTCGAGAACGTTTTTTCAAAACTTTAGCCCCGCTGAGAGACACCTCAATAATGCTCAAGAAATCAGTAATGTCTAGTCCATTGGGTGAATTATATGAAACTGGTGCACAATTACTAGAAAATACCAGTGCCTTCTTTTCAAGTAGTTCCGTGCGATTGGCAGAACTTGCTTATTCTGCAATTTTACGTAGCCCTGGCTTCATAATTGCCTTACTTCTTTTGCTAACAGCATTGATTGGCAAGGATGCAATGAGTTTTGAGCAACAAATTAACGGGGATGTCGAGATATATCTCCCAGATGGAGCCGATTCGACAGAACTTCTTCTAGACGTAAGGGAAGCTCCATGGGCCACAGATATTTTTATTCTCTATATTCAAACAGACAATGCTGCAACCGGAAACGAACGTGGTTATGAAAATATCACTGATCTTTCTATTCTTCAGCAATTATCTTGGTTGGAAGGCGATGATAGGAATAAAGGAAAAGGAGGCTATCAATCAGGCCTAGATGAGCACAAGAACGATAGAGGAGAGATAGATGGAGTTATATGGGTACTTTCACCTTCTCAAATCATAAAAGAAGCAAATTCTTCCAGTTATAGATTTAATTGTGCTGTTGAGAAATATGGATTGCCCACTGGACAAAGTGATGATTGTTCTGTATCAAGTTTGAATCCATATGAGGGTTATTCTATACCGAATGATCAAGAAAGAATCGATAATTTAGTGGATCAAACCAGTTCTTTGTTAGAATCATTTGTCAGAGACACAAATAATGATGGAATTTGGGATACTGGTGTGATTGTTATGGGGATTATTTTCGAGATGGAAGGTACTGATGTACCTGCACGGGAGGACTCTAAGCAAGGGCTAGTCCAAGATCACAAGGCCTTTATTGCCTATGCTAATAAATTAATTTACGAAGAGTCTGGAATTAATTGTGAGTTATGTGGCAAAACTTATTCCAATCCTACAACAACTATGGATCTTGATAGGCTTGAAGATATACCTCAAAGAAAAGCAGTAACTATTACTGGTTTGACCCCAGTTCTTCATGATGTTTCTGATTCAATATATGATGAATTGGTTGACAGAATGCTCCCAATAAGTGGAGTACTAGTTTGTCTAACGATGCTTATTCTTCATAGAAATCCGAAGGTGATAATTGTCGGAGGTCTACCTATTGCTATGAGCCTTGCAATAACGTTCGGTATAACTGTTATTTTCGATTTCATGCTTACACCCATGATAATCTCAGCAGGACCGATACTTGTCGGTTTGGGTGTTGATTATTCATTACATCTGACCAATCGGATAGAAGAAAATCGTGTTGAAATAATTGAAGAAAGATTAGAAAAAGCATGGTCTGCTAATCGAGATGGATTAGAAGTTGAAGATATTGATCCTTGGGATCCGCTGATTAGCCTCTCTGCTACTGTCAAAGCAGCCTTAACTACAGGCAATGCAATATTTTTGTCCGCTTTAACTACAATCATAGGTTTCAGTGTTTTAACTTGGACATTCTTGGTTCCTATACAACCTATGCGCACAGTAGGAGTAACTCTGCTTCTTGGAATAGTAGTTACATTTTTACTTTCTATGATAATGGTTCCAGCCTTGGTTGAATTATTTAGGTACCGAAAAGGACCTAGTAAAATGTTTGATAATTTATGGAATAAAATTGGCGAGATTCCTGTTAAGGCAACTCTCGTAGTTGTGATAGTTGCCGTACTATTTTCAGTTTGGGGTATTACATTATTTGCAGAAACAATGGGGCAACAAATACGTGCTGGCCCCGATGAAGTCCCTCCTAACTTAGAGTCATATGAAACATTAAGAGAATATAGTGCTGTCTTTGAAGGTGGTCAGGTGAATATGTTCATTGTGAATGCTGAAGAGAGAGGAGTAGTAAATGGCACCGCTCCGATACGTGATTTACCAATATTAGATTCTATTGAGAATTTGCAAATTTTGGTGGATAATGTACCTGAAACAGATACGATAAGTTTAGTCAATGTCCTCAAAGCCATTCACGTAGATGTAAATTTATCGGGTTTAGAGATTTATGATCAAAGTCTCTGGGAAATTTTACATGACGAATGTTGGGACAAGTCCAATCCTATTCAGAACCCATTAAGTCCTGAATGTTGGGCTTATTCTATTTCTAGTAGAGAAGATATGGTGAATATTGCTTTTGATACACTTTCTCCCGAAATTCGTTCTATGTTGATGAATGCTGATGTCGGAATGGGTGAAACAAAAACGTTAGTTTATGCAAATCAACCATATATCAATCTTGAAGATGCCACGGTTCTCCGAAATGCGATTGATGATATACTTCAGGGAGAAGATGAGAATGGGAATCCTAAAGATTGTGTCACAGTTCTGAAATGTGAAGCCATTGATGTGGATGATACTTACAACTCTTTACTCACAGGAGGTCTTCCTGTTTCAATTGATATCAATTCAGGAATACATAGGGCTCAAAGCCTGACCACGAT
>Ga0066836_10000296_pt1 | contig 22960 bp, 16 predicted proteins | sample ETNtaG_18_FD_71568 | JGI IMG/M metagenome (GOLD analysis project Ga0066836, IMG submission 71568) | Marine microbial and viral communities from oxygen minimum zone, Eastern Pacific Ocean - ETNP201302SV91 | ecosystem: Environmental > Aquatic > Marine > Oceanic | place: Pacific Ocean: Eastern... | reverse complement strand
CATTTGGCTTTTAACTGGGGCAGGAGCTTATTGGCATGATAGAGATTGGCTGAATTTTAATCTTCCAAAAAGCACGGATATTAAAATAAAGGATACAACTCATAATATAGGCACTCTTTTATTGACAGGACCAAAATCTGATTTGTTACTTTCAAATTTAACTAAGGAAAAACTTGATAAGATAAACTTTCCTTGGTTAACACACAAAGAGGCATCTTTATGTGGTCAAATCTGTCGTATCCTTAAAGTGTCTTATGCTGGTGAAAAAGGTTATGAAATTCATGTTGAAAATAAAAAAATGCTTAAAATATATAATGAGATTATAAAATCAGGCAAAGAATTTAATTTATCTCATTTTGGCATGTTAGCTCTAGATTCTATGAGACTAGAAAAAAATTATAGATCATGGAAAAGTGACCTTACCTCTGATTTTACTATTCTACAAAGCGGTCTAAAAAGATGGGTAAACCTTGATAAAGAAAGTTTTATTGGTAAAGATTCTCTAAAAAGAGAATTAGAAATTGGCGTTACAAAAACCTTTGTAACCCTTATAAATGAAGACCCAGAAGACAATGAACCTTTTGGTGAACCAGTTTATTTATCGCCGGTTTTTTCAGGCGACAATTATCTTGGTCCTATTGTTTCATCAGGATATGGACACAGAGTAAAAAAATCAATTTCAATGGCGATTCTAGATAACAAAATTCTGGAAGGATTAAATGATCAAATATATATAGAAGTTTTAGGCAGAAAGAGGAAAGCAAGTATCGTCAAACAAGCTTTGTACGATCCAGAGAATAATAAACTAAGGAGTTGACGTTGAATATTCCAAAACAAGCAAATGTTATCATTATTGGGGGTGGTGTTATAGGATGCTCTATAGCATATCATTTAGGCAAATTGGGTTGGAAAGATATAGTTTTGCTTGAAAGAAAAAAGTTGACTAGCGGAACCACATGGCATGCCGCAGGTTTGATTGCCCAACTCAGAGCCACTCAAAATATGACTAGATTAGCTAAATATAGCCAAGAACTATATTGGGATCTAGAAAAAGAAACAGGCGTAGTTACTGGTTTTAAAAGAAACGGATCTATGACAGTTGCTCTTACAGAGGAAAGACTTGAAGAGCTTAATAGACAAGCTGATATGGCAAGAGCTTATGATGTGGAAATTGAAAACATTAATAAATCACAAATCCAAGAAAAGTACCCTCATTTAAACACTGAAGATGTCCTTGGTGGGGTTTGGCTTCCTAAAGATGGTCAAGCTGATCCAGTTAATATTACTCTCGCTTTAGCAAAAGGCGCAAAAAATTTTGGCGTAACTATTATCGAAGACCTTAAGGTTAATTCTATTGAAACCAATGATGGGAAAGTTACAGCTGTTAGAACTCATCATGGTTTAATGAGCGCTAATTATGTTGTCAACGCTGGTGGGATGTGGGGTCAAGAAATTGGCAAAATGGCCGGAGCTTCGGTCCCTTTACACGCATGTGAACATTTTTATATTGTAACCGAACCAATTGATAACTTAACACCAGAATTACCAGTTTTAAGAGTTCCAGATGAATGTGCTTACTACAAAGAGGATGCTGGCAAGATTTTATTAGGTGCTTTTGAGCCAAATTCAAAACCATGGGGCGGTGAAGGAATACCCGAAGACTTTGAATTTGATAGCTTGCCAGAAGATTTTGATCATTTTGAGCCTATTCTTGAAAGAGCTATTAAAAGATTTCCTTTGCTGGATAAAACAGGAATAAAAACATTTTTCAATGGACCTGAAAGTTTCACTGTAGATAACAGATACCTTCTTGGGGAAACTCCTGAAGTTAAAAACTTTTTTGTTGCAGCTGGATTTAATTCCGTTGGAATCCAATCTGCTGGAGGAGCTGGAAAAGTTTTGGCTGATTGGATAAACTCAGGAAGACCCACTATTGACCTTTGGGAGGTTGATATAAGAAGAATGATGCCCTTTCAAAAAAACAAAAATTATCTCCAAACCAGAGTTTCTGAGACATTAGGTTTATTATACGCTGACCATTTTCCATATAGACAATTTGAAACTGGAAGAAATATAAAAAGAAGCCCAATTCATTTCCATCTTGAGAAACAAGGTGCATGCTTTGGGGAAACTTCCGGTTGGGAAAGGCCTAATTGGTTTTTGAATGAAAGTGAATTAAGTCAGAAAAAAATACCAGAATACAAATATTCTTGGAAAAGGCAAAATTGGTTTTCAAATAGTGCCGATGAACATAAAGCAGTGAGAAACTCTGTAGGTTTATTTGATTTGTCCAGTTTTGGTAAAATTAGATTAAGCGGAAAAGATTCAGAAGACTTTCTTCAAAAAATATGTGGCAACAACATAGCTGTACCCGTTGGGAAAATAGTTTATACACAGTTTTTAAATGATGATGGAGGCATTGAATCAGATGTAACAATTACAAGACTGTCTTCAGATGAATTCGTAATTGTAACGCCAGCTGCCACTATTCAGAAAGACCTAAACTGGATAAAAAATCATATCCCAACTGATGCACATTGTATTTCTTTCGATGCCACTTCAGCTGAAGCAGTAATATCTATAATGGGACCCAACTCCCGTAAATTTCTTCAGCCTTTAATTTTAAATCCTTTAGATAATGAAGATTTTCCTTTTGGATGTGCCAAAGAAATTGAAATAGGCATGTGCATAGCAAGAGCTCATAGAATTAGTTATGTAGGTGAGTTGGGTTGGGAAATTTACATTTCATCAGACATGGCCGCCCATGTTTTTGAAAAAATACAAGAAAGAAGTAAAGAAATGCCCATCAAGTTATGTGGCTTGCACAGTCTTGATAGCTGTAGAATTGAAAAAGCATATAGGCATTATGGTCATGACATTTCAACTGAGGACAATATAATTGAAGCAGGACTCGGCTTTGCCGTTAAAACTCAAAAGCCCAAAAGTAAATTTGGTGATTTTATTGGTAAAAATGCTGTCGAAATAAAAAAACAAGAGGGTGTTGAAAAAAGATTAATGCAATTTGTTTTAAACGATCCTGAGCCATTATTATATCATAATGAACCCATAATAAAAGATGACAGAATTGTTGGCTACCTTACAAGTGGAAACTTTGGGCATCATTTAGGTTCTTCTGTTGGCATGGGCTATGTGGATTGCAAACAAAAAGGTGAAAGTCCAGAGGAACACCTTAAGGGAAATTACATGATTGATGTAGCCGGCAAAAGATATTCTGCCACCGCTTACTTAAAACCTGCTTATGATCCATTAAGCAATAATGTTAAAATTTAATTTTCTTTAAGGGATTAATTTTATGGGAGATGATGAAACTAATAAAAGGGGTAAAAGATCTGGAGGCAGAACTGCTAGAAGATTGAAAAGGTCAGCACCTTTACCCGATAATATTAAACCTATTGGCCCTGGAATGGTTGGAGGTTCATATAAACCACTTTCGCATAATGATATTTCAGCAATAGAGCAAACTATTTTTCAATTATTAGAAGAAGTAGGGCTTTCCCAAGCTCCTGATACCGGCATAAAAAAAATGCGGGAATATGGAGCAATATTAGGTGATGATAAAAGATTAAGGTTTAGAAAAGATATAGTAAAAAAGGCTTTGGCTGACACACAAAAAAATATTACTCTTTTTGGCCAAATAACTAAATATGATTTACACCTTAAAAAAAACCATGTTCATTATGGTACTGCAGGTGCCGCTGTTAATGTGGTTGACTCTCATAATAAAACTTACCGACCTTCAGAAACACAAGATATTTATCATGCAGCATGCATAGCAGAACAGCTTGATAATATTCATTTTTTCCAACGCCCAATGGTAGCTACGGACATCGAAGATCCAAAAGAAATGGACTTGAATACATTATACGCTTGTATTTCAGGAACTCAAAAGCATGTAGGTGTAAGTTTTACTGAGGCAGAATTTATTAAACCAGCAATTGAAATGTTGCACACAATTTCTGGTGGAGAAGAAAAATGGAGAGAAAGACCATTTGTCTCTAATTCTAATGCTTTTGTGGTGCCGCCTTTGAGATTTGCTACTGAAAGTTGCCTGGTTATGGAAGAGGTCATAAAAGCCGGAATGCCTGTATTATTATTGTCAGCTGGACAAGCTGGAGCCACTGCACCTGCTTCAATAGCAGGAACAATTGCTCAATCAACAGCCGAAGTACTTGCGGGGCTTGTATATGTAAATTCAATAAAGGTCGGACACCCTTGCATTTCAGGTACATGGCCTTTTGTATCTGATTTAAGAACAGGCGCCATGTCTGGCGGTTCAGGGGAGCAAGGTCTTTTATCCGCTGCATGTGCACAAATGCTTGATCATTTTAACCTTCCTTCAGGAGCTGCGGCTGGCATGTGTGATTCGAAGTTACCTGATGCGCAATCAGGTTATGAAAAAGGTTCAACAGCTGTAATGGCAGGTCTTGCTGGATTAAATTTGGTATATGAATCTGCTGGAATGCACGCATCTTTACTTGGTTTTAGCTTTGAAAGCATGACTATCGATAATGATATGTTGGGCCAGTGTTTAAGATGTGTAAGGGGAATAGAAGTTAATAAAAATACACTATCCTTTGATGCTATAAAAGAAGTTTGTTTGGATGGTCCAGGTCATTACTTAGGTCATGAAAAAACGTTGGCAGTAATGGAATCTGAATATGTTTATCCAGAAATTTCTGATCGCTCTAGTCCTAAGGAATGGAAGGAAAACAATAACCCAGAAATTCTCCAAACTGCTGCTTTAGAGGTAAAAAATATTCTAGAAAATAAAAAACCAAACCATATAAGCTCTAATCTAGACAAAGGAATAAGAGAAAATTATAAAATTTATTTTACTAAATAGTTTTTTTGTTGTTTAATGTTTACATAAATTTTTTGTTAGTTTTAAGTCGTTATATATGGAAGAGAGAAAAAATAAACGGGGGCGTCCTAAGAAAGAGTCTGTGATGGAAACGATCGCGGTAAGGTTGCCATTTGAGATCATTTTAGAAATTGATAATTACGTCAATCAAATTAAACAAAATTTTCCTGGAATGAATGTTACTCGTGCTGACGCCATCAGGCAATTGATCAATAAGGGCCTTGATATAAAGATATCAAAAGAAACTACTCCTGATTTAGAAGAAGAAAAAAGAAGATTTTGGGATTAATAATTTTTTCTTTCTATTCTAGAAAATTTATGTAAGATGATTTTGTCAAATAATTTTAGTGGGAGAGACTAAGTTCTTTTGAAGGATCTAAGCGCCGAAGGGGTAACCGCCTCGGAATCTCTCAGGCAAAAGGACCGCTAAAATTTGACACTCTGGAAAGAGGCTTTGGCCCACCCAAGGTGAAAGTTAGAGAAGAAATTATCTCTAATTAATCTCTCAGGTACCAAGACAGATGAGGCGTTCAGTAAAATTACTGAACGAAGAGGTATGTTTTGGATCGAGAGTTATGAATATAAATAAATTAAAATCATCGCCAATTGAAGAATTGCATATAAAAAATAATGCTCGTCTAGTTGATTTTGCTGGCTGGTCAATGCCAGTTCAATTTTCTTCTGGAATTATAAACGAACATATTTCTACTAGAACTTCCGCAGGTTTATTTGATATTTCACATATGGGACAGATTTCAATTACTGGGATGGATAGTTGTAAACTATTAGAATCAATAACGCCCACTGACATTAAGAGCATCAAACCTGGAAGGGTCAGGTATAGTTTTATACTTAATGAAAAAGGTGGGATAATTGATGATTTGATGATCACCAATGAAGGAGAATCATATTATTTAGTAGTTAATGCAAGTCGAACTGAAAATGATCTTGATGAAATATTTAATGTGGCAAAATCATTTAAAGATATTAGTATTGACCACCTTCATTCTCAAGGCATGATAGCTTTACAAGGCCCCAAAGCCATAGAAGTAATCAAAAGTTATTTTGATGATATAAACAAATTAAATTTTATGGATTTCAAAAAAACCTCTTACAAAGATGTTGAGGTAAGAATTTCAAGGGTAGGCTATACTGGTGAAGATGGGTTTGAAATTTCTACCTCGAAGGACTTGTTATTAGAATTAACACAAAACTTTTTAAATGATCAAAGAGTTTCATTATGTGGTCTAGGGGCAAGAGATACTTTAAGGTTAGAAGCAGGGCTGCCTTTATACGGAAATGAATTAAATGAAAATATCACTCCAATACAAGCTGATTTAGGGTTTGCTGTGTCTTCCTCCAGAATAAATAAAAAGGATTTTAGGGGTGCCAAAAAAATTATTAATGAAATTAATAATGGTCCAGAACTTTCTAGAGTGGGTCTTTTACCGGAAGGAAAAAGACCTATTAGAAAAGATACATTAATCTATAAAAATGGCGAAGAAATAGGGAAAGTTACTAGTGGAGGATATGGCCCTTCTATTGGATCTCCAATTTCTATGGGATCAATTAAAAGTCAATTTAATAAAACAAACGATCTACTTGAAGCACAAATAGGAAACAACCTCATTCCCCTTAAAATAACGTCATTTCCTTTTGTCCCTCATAGATATCATAGAAAAGGAAAAGTCTAATATGAAAAAATACGCTAAAACTCACGAATGGATCAATATTGAAAATGGCGAGGTAGGTATTACAGGAAATGCTATTGAGCTTCTAGGAGATATTGTATTTTTGGAATTACCTGATGTTGGAAAAGAATTCTCTAAAGACAGTCCTATAGCGGTTATAGAATCTGTAAAAGCAGCTAGCGATATATACGCACCTGTTTCAGGAAAGGTTACTGAAAAAAATGAAGACCTTGAATCATCACCTGAAAATTTAAACGAAAATCCAAAATCTTGGTTATTCAAAATCGACGCATCTAACACAGATGACTTTAATAGTCTCCTAGATGAACAAGAATATAAAAACGAAATCGATAAATAAAATAGAGACTATATTGTATGTCACAAGATAAAAACATTCCATTAGAAAAGTTTTCATACAGGCATATTGGGACAAGTGATAAAGACCAAAATTATATGCTTAACAAACTTGGTTATAAATCAATAAGTAGTTTTATTAATGATGTCATTCCTCAGAACATCAAAAGAAAGTCTGAAATGTCTCTTGAAGACCCTGTTACTGAAAAAAACCTGCTGAAAAAAATTAAACAATATGCATCATTGAATAGTATCAAAAAATCCCTAATTGGGATGGGTTTTTATGGAACTCATACCCCTTCTGTTTTGTTAAGAAATATTTTAGAGAATCCTGCATGGTATACTGCTTATACACCATACCAACCAGAAATAAGCCAAGGCAGATTAGAGGCCCTTTTAAATTTTCAAACCATGGTGTCAGAAATTACATCTTTGCCAATTGCAAACGCATCTCTGCTTGATGAATCAACTGCAGCCGCAGAAGCGATGTCTATGGCAATACGCTCCACTCAAAACAAAAATGAAGTATTTTTAGATCCATTTCTTCACCCACAGACTTTGAATGTTATTAGAACAAGAGCAGAGCCGTTGGGTATACAGCTAAGAACACTTAAAAAAATTAATAAAAATGAATTAAATAACTGTGCTTGTGTAATTTATCAATATCCAAATACAGAAGGCGAAATAAGAAATTTAGACAAAGAAATAGAAACTATACAAGCTTCAGGTGGACTTGCGGTTGTGGTTGCTGACCTTCTCTCACTCACTCTTTTTAAGCCTCCGGGCGAAATGGGAGCTGATATTGCCGTAGGATCAACTCAAAGATTTGGAGTCCCTTTAGGATTTGGAGGGCCACATGCAGCATATTTTGCAACGAAAGAAAAGTTTAGTCGAAAAATGCCAGGAAGACTTATTGGAGTTTCACAGGATGTAACTGGATTAAAAGCTTATAGGCTGTCTCTTCAAACTAGAGAACAACATATTAGAAGAGAGAAAGCGACTTCAAATATTTGTACAGCTCAAGCTTTACTCGCTATAATGGCTGGCTTTTATGCACTTTGGCATGGGCCAAAAGGTTTGATGCGCATCGCTTCAAGAATTCATAGTATTGCAAAACATTTTGCGAAATCTGCAACTATCAACGGATATAAGATCAGACACAAGAATTTCTTTGACACAATCGTAATTGAAACAGGTAAAAATACTGATAAACTTGTTGCAAGTACTCTGAGTGAAAATATAAATGTCAGAAATTTGGGAAATGCTATATCAATTAGTTTTGATGAACTTTCTGATAAAGACCTTTTGGATTCTTTAATAAAAGCATTTGACTTAAAAAGCCCTAACTTTCTTGATCAAGAAGAAAAAATTGACCCTTCCATCAAAAGAAAATCAGTATTTTTAAAGCATCCAATTTTCTCATCTCTTACCTCAGAAACTGAAATGATGAGATATATCCGCAAATTATCAGATAAAGACCTTGCACTTGACAGAACCATGATACCTCTCGGATCTTGTACAATGAAATTAAACGCTGCAACTGAGATGATGCCCATTACTTGGCCAGAGTTTTCTAACATTCATCCTTTTGCACCTGAAAATCAAACTAAGGGATACCTAAAACTAATAAAAGAACTAGAAAGTTGGCTTTGTATACTTACAGGTTATGACGGTATTTCACTGCAACCAAATGCAGGGTCTCAGGGTGAATTCGCGGGGTTAATGGCAATACGTGACTGGCATAAATCCAACGGTGATGTTGATCGAAATATTTGTTTAATCCCATCGTCCGCTCATGGAACAAACCCTGCATCAGCAATTATGTCTGGGATGCAGGTAGAAATTGTATCTTGTGATGAAAAAGGAAATATTGACATAAATAACCTAAAAGATAAGGCAAAAAAATATCACAAGAATCTAGCGGCCATGATGATTACTTATCCATCAACACATGGGGTTTTTGAAAAAGAAATAAAAGAAATATGTGAAATCATCCATAACAATGGAGGACAAGTATATGTAGATGGCGCAAATTTAAATGCCCTAATTGGTCTTGTATCACTTACTGAAATTGGTGCAGATGTAAGCCATCTTAATCTCCATAAAACTTTTTGTATTCCGCATGGTGGTGGTGGACCTGGAGTTGGCCCTGTTGCTGTAAAGAAGCATTTAATCCCTTTTCTTCCTGAAAATACAATTACTGGAAAAAATGCGATTTCGGCAACCACATTTGGGAGTGCTGGAATACTTCCAATTTCATGGTCATATATCGCAATGATGGGCAGCACAGGATTGGGAGAGGCAACAAAATCAGCAATACTTTCAGCAAATTATATAGCGCAAAAACTTAAACCTTATTATCCAATCCTGTATTCAGATGAAAAGGGATTAGTAGCTCATGAGTGCATATTAGATGTTAATCAGGTAACTGCTGAGACAAATATTACAAATGAAGATATAGCAAAGCGTCTAATTGATTATGGGTTCCACGCTCCAACTATGTCGTGGCCAGTTGCTAATACTTTGATGGTTGAGCCAACCGAGTCAGAGCCATTAGAAGAGATAAACAGGTTTTGCAATGCGATGATTTCAATTGCAAAGGAAATTAATGAAGTTAAAAGAGGTACTTGGCCTGAAGAAGATAACCCTCTTGTTAACTCTCCACATACAATCGAAACACTCACAAAAGAGAATTGGAGTCACGCTTATTCCAGACAAATTGCCTTAGCTAATTTGTCAGAAAATATAAACAAATATTTTCCTCCTGTTGGGAGAATAGATAATGTTTTTGGTGATCGAAATTTAGTTTGCACTTGCCCTCCAATTGAAAATTATCAAAATGAAGAAGAATTGGTATAAAAGAACTAATTGTTATATATTTCCAAAACTTCTTTAATTTTTACTTCACTAATTGAAGCAAAAGGTGGTCTACAAATTCTCCATTCTGGATCGTTTTCTAATGAAGAAAGTATTAATTTTAAGCCACTTGAAAACCCTACAGAGGAACAGGCCTTTTGAAGTAAAGCTCTCTGAGTACTTAATTCATTTTGAATAGATTGGGGGTCCTCACCCCCACCTTTAAAAGTTTTATAAACAGATACACATTTTTTAGCTGTTAAATTTGCGGTAGCTGTTATTGTTCCTGCTCCTCCTGCTTTCAAAACTGGTAAAAAGAAAGTTTCAGATCCTGCGTAAACATCAAAATCATCAAAGTTCTTGCACATAGACAACATGTTATTTAAATCGCCACCACTATCTTTAATACCAACTATGTTTTCTGGATATTCTTTAAGCAATCTCTCTATCAACCCATGCGTTATTGGTATTTGAGAAACTGCAGGGAAATGATAGATTTGAATTCTTAATTCCTCACTTCCTAACCTCTGTATTATTTCAGAAAAATATGAAAATAAACCATCATCGGAAGGGTTCTTATAATAAAATGGGGGCAAAATAAGACAGTCTTTAATTCCAGCCTCTAAAGAAAATTTACTTAATTCCACAGCATCAGTTAATGAACAAGCACCGGTACCTATCATAACCTTATTAGTAGGAAAATCTTCTTCAATTAATTTATCAATAAAATCTTTTTTCTCTAAAACACTCAGAGAATTTCCTTCTCCCGTTGTGCCAAAGAAAACAATTCCATCAAGACCTTGAGCTAGTAAATTATGACCATGAGAAATAGTTTTTGAAAAATCCAGGGTAAGATCATTTTTGAAGGCTGTTAATGAAGCAGCCAATGCTCCTTTGATTCTATTTTCAGATGATAAATTTTTCATTTTATTCTGCCTATCTGTTTGATTTATATCAATTTCTCAAACATGAAATTAATTGTTTATTGAAAAATCATTAAACTTTGTACATTATAAACTAATTATTACTTTTTGGAATATCAGATTAATGAAACTTGATTACATGACAGGTTTTGGTAATGACTTTCAAACAGAGTCTTTACCAGGAGCACTCCCCGTTGGAAGAAATTCTCCACAGAAATGTGCTTATGGATTATATGCTGAACAATTAAGTGGCTCTCCTTTTACAGCTCCGCGTAATATAAATGAACGCTCATGGCTATATAGAATACGCCCTTCTGTGAAGCATACTGGTAAATATACTAAAATTGATTTTCCATTTTGGAAAACTGCACCAAATATCTCTGAAAATAATCTACCATTAGGTCAATATCGTTGGGATCCATTTCCAATGCCAAGCAATGCAACTAATTTTTTACATGGTGTAAAAACAATAACTACTTCTGGTGATGTAAACACCCATAATGGTATGGCTGCCTCTATATACGCTTTTAATGAACCAATGGATAATTTAGTATTTACGAATGCAGATGCTGAAATGTTATTCGTTCCTGAAACCGAAAATATATTACTATTTACGGAAATGGGAAAAATGTTAGTTGGACCAGGTGAAATTGCTATTTTGCCTAGAGGAATGATGGTTAAGATTTCTAATTCAAAACCTTGTAGAGGTTATATATGTGAAAATTATGGTGCTAAATTTACGCTTCCAGACAGAGGCCCAATTGGAGCAAATTGTCTTGCTAACCCAAGAGATTTTAAAACTCCAACTTCATGCTTTGAAGATAAAGAAGAAAAACATGTATCCATTGTCAAATGGTGTGGTTTATTTTATCAAACTGAGCTTAACCATAGCCCTTTAGATGTCGTTGCATGGCATGGTAACTACATACCTTACTGCTATGATTTAAGGAATTTTTCACCTGTAGGCGCAATTAGTTTTGATCATCCTGACCCATCAATTTATACTGTTTTAACTGCCCCAACAGAAACTGCTGGAACGGCTAATATTGATTTAGTAATCTTTCCGGAACGATGGGCAGTGGCTGAGAACACATTTAGACCTCCATGGTACCATAGGAATATAATGTCAGAGTTTATGGGATTGATTTATGGGCAATATGATGCAAAACCTGAGGGGTTTGTCCCAGGCGGCATAAGCTTGCATAATATGATGCTTCCACATGGACCTGATGCAGAAGCATTTGAAAAAGCAAGCAATTCCGAATTAAATCCAGTCAAAATCACAAATACATTAGCCTTTATGTTTGAAACAAAATTTCCACAGCATTTGACCAAATTCGCAGCTGAAGCCAGTCAACTTCAAGGTGATTATTCGGATTGCTGGAACGGCATTAATAAAAATTTTAATGGAAAAAAATAATTTTTTGAGAGCATATTTTGAAATTAGCAACACTCAATGATGGTTCAAAAGATGGCCTACTTATAATAGTATCTAGAGATCTATCTAAATTTTCAATACCTGAAGGTATTGCAAACACAATGCAGTATGCAATGGACAATTGGGAACAAATTAAAGATGAATTGATTCATTTCTCAGCCCAATTAGAAAATGGGAAAATTAAAACAAAACCTTTTAACTCAAAAGATGTCCACTCCCCTTTACCAAGGGCGTACCAATGGGCTGATGGGTCTGCATATGTAAATCATGTTCAACTTGTTAGGCAAGCTAGAGGAGCTGAAATGCCTGAAAGTTTTTGGAATGACCCACTTATGTATCAGGGTGGGTCTGATGATTTTATCCCGCCTCTTTCACCAATATTCATACCAGATGAAAGTTGGGGAATAGATATAGAGGGAGAAATCGCTGTAATAACTGGATATGTTCCAATGGGAACTAAACCTGAAGAAGCAATCAAATCTATAAGGCTAATAATGCTTGTTAATGACGTTTCACTCCGAAATTTAATTCCTAATGAACTATCTAAAGGATTTGGTTTTTTCCAATCAAAACCATCAACTGCCTTTTCTCCTGTAGCTGTTACTCCTGATGAACTTGGAAAACTTTGGAATAACGGAAAAGTAAATCAAGTGCTTGAAGTAGATCTAAATGGAGAACCACTTGGTAGAGTAGATGCTGGCATCGATATGACATTCAACTTTCCTGAGCTCATTTCCCATGCCTGTAAAAGTAGAAATTTAGGACCTGGAACAATAATAGGATCAGGAACAATTTCTAATAGAGATAAAAATGGTGGCCCAGGAAGAGCCATAAAACAAGGGGGTTTAGGCTATTCATGCATTGCTGAAATAAGAATGGTTGAAACTATTTTAAATGGAAAGCCCCTAACACCTTTCATGAAGTTTGGCGATGAAACAAGAATAGAAATGAAAGACAAAAATGGAGAATCTATTTTTGGGAAAATAGAACAAACTGTCGAAAAAGTTTGATTAAGATATTTAAATTTATTTGACAAAAACTTTTAATTATTTCATGAATATTTTTATAAGGTTTTCAGATTTTTCTGAAATTAAAATGGGAATCTGGTGAAAATAAATATTTAAATCCAGAACTGCCCCCGCAACTGTAAGTAGCGAGCCTATTTCAAATGCCACTGGATCAATAGATCTGGGAAGGTGAAAATAAGGCGCTAAGCTATAAGTCAGGAGACCTGCCTTACAAGTTCACCCACTTGTTTACGCGTGGGGCGTAATAAGGCGGCATACCGCAGCGGTGATGAAAGTCACATCGCTGTAGAAATATCTTTTCTGCTCGATAAAAATTGCACCTTATTGGTGGAAAGGATTTAATTTATGTATAAAATAGTTTTCAATTTAGCTATATCATTTTTTATCTTTTATGCTGTTCCTGCTTCAGCATATAATATTGAAATCAAAAAATTTTTAAACCAATTTGATGAAAGTAACCGTATTGTTCTAAATGAAGTTTCTGTCTTAGCGAATAAAACACCTACTGAATTATCAAAGGTTGGGTCATCAGTTAATATTTTTACTAAAGAAGATATCGAGAATTCAGAAAGTGTTTATTTGGTTGATTTTTTGGATAAGGTGCCAGGGTTATCGGTTGTAAGAAGTGGCTCAACAGGAAATCTATCAACTGTATTTATAAGAGGAACCAGTCCATATTACTCAAGAGTTTTTGTTGATGGAATTGATATTGGGAACCCATCAGGCACCCAACAGCTTCCAGTATTGTCAAATTTTTTAATTGAAGACATTGAGAGTATTGAAATTTTAAAAGGATCTCAATCGGCATTATATGGCACTCAGGCAATTGGAGGTATTATCAATATTAGAACTAAAATAATAAAGCCTAATAAAGATAAAAACCATAAATTATCTCTTGAATATGGGAGTCATGACACAAAAGCAATAAGATATAAATACTTTATGGAGAATTTATCTTCTGAATATGTTTTTGATTTTTATTCTCTTGAAAGTGAAGGTTTTTCTGCGGTTGATAGGAAATTAGGAGCAAAAGAAAAAGATGGCTTTAAAAATGATAGATATTCAATGAATGGAAGACACTTTTTTGACGATAACTCAATGCTTAGCATAAATATCTTTTCAACTGACGAATATGTTGAAACAGATGATTCTTTTACACCATCTGACACGTCAACATACTATTCAAGCGAGTATTCAAGGGGCTTTGGTTTAGAATATGAAAAGGATTTTATGAATATTTCAAATGTCTTTACTTTCAGTAAGTTTAGTTCTGACAAGAGAGGCAAGACATTTTCTAACTTTAGAAACAGAGGGGAAAGAACTTTCATCTCATACAAAGGATCAACTAAATCTGGGGAAAAAATTTCTTATGTTTTTGGATCTGATTCCATACAAGACAAAACACCCCAAACAAATCATGAAAATGATATTTTTGGGATCTTTGGGGAAATAATTCATAAAACTACTCCAAAATTAAATACAACTTTAGGGTTAAGAAATGACAGCCACTCAGCCTTTGGTGATCAACCTTCCATAAGAATAACAACTTCATATGAATTAGATGAAAATTCTAACATTAAAAGCTCTTATGGAACTGGCTTTAGGTCTCCATCTTTATATGAACTTTATGATTCAATCAATGGAAACTCTGAACTGAAGCCAGAAAAAAGTTGGAGCTTTGATCTAGAATACTCAAATAAATTAAATGACAACTTAAAAATTAATGCAGCATATTTTTTTAATGAAACTGAAGATATTATCAATTGGGTGGCTAACCCTCCTGGCGGTTGGGTAGGCAAATATGAGCAAACTTCTAATAAGAAAAAAAGAGAGGGTATTGAATTAACTAACTATTTTAAATACAGCGAAAATACATCTCTTGATTTATCCTACACATATACTGCTGGTGATAATGGTAAAAAAATAATTAGAGTTCCCAGAAATTTGTTAAAAGCATCTTTAAACTCAAAAATCTCTCCAAAACTCTTTCTTAATGGATCTATAAAATATAACACTGATATTTGTGATACCATCAATGGAGTAATTTGCGAGGTTGATCTTGATGATTATACTCTTATTAATATGCTCGCAGAATATGAACTTTATGAAAGTTTAAGTTTAAAGTTTAGAATTGAAAACATTCTCAACCAAAGTTATCAAACAGTATATAATTTTGGAACATCACAAAGAGCTTTTTATTTAGGAATAGATAATGTCTTCTAGAGAGAAATGAATATTTAAAATTTTGAGATAAAGGTATGATTTCTATAAAAAAAGCATGTGCTATCTTGTTTATAATACACAGCTTTTTTTGTATAAATTCTAACGCTGACGAAATACTTCATCCTTCCTATTATGATTTCTTAGAAAGATTTCCTGATGGTTACCCAAACTTTAATGAATCTGGAAATCCAAAAAGCATGGGGGCTTTCAAACTTTATCTAGAAGACCTGGGATATTTTACTTTTGATAATCAAGGAAACTCGATTGGATTTAAATTTCAAATTCGTAAAATTGACGAGAACAGCAAAACAGGATCAAAAAATGATTTAACTGAACTTAATCTCAATCAAGAAAAAATAGCTAAATGGGTAAAATTAATTAATTACGAAATAGAAGAAAAACTAATGTACCCTATTAGTGCAAAAAAAAGAGCTCAAACTGGCAGAGTTTTAGTATCTATTTCTGTTTTAACATCAGGCGAGATAGTTGATGTTGGAGTAGAGTTGTCATCCAATTTTATTTATTTAGATCAATTCGCAATCAAAACAATACAAAATATAGAAAGTTTTACTCCAGCACCTTTTAAAGCTAAAAATAAAATCTTTACATTTATATTACCAATAAGCTTTAAATTAGAAAATTAGCAAAAATGATTTTATACTGATCTTAGTTTCAATCCAAGTATTGAACCTTTAAGCAAGTCAATAATTACTACAAATAAACCAGTATACAAAATTGTACTCATTAAAGTATTTCTTAAAAAAGGCAGTCCAGCAACATAACATAACATAAGGCCATCAAATGTTTTTGGATAAAAATCCCATACTAGCCAAACAGAAAAATTAGTAACAACATAAAAGATTAAAGACGAAAGAAGAGCCATAATTCCAAGTTGGATATACATTCTACCAAATTTTTTCAAAGTAAAACTAAACAAAGTTGAAAGGGCTATAGCTCCATAGACCCATAAAATATAAGGATGCAAACCTATAAACAAATCAGCAATAAACATTGCTGTCAAAGGTATAGCTATTGATACCCATTTATTATTTATAATATATGGAGCAACTATTGCAGCTGCCAAAATAGGTGTAAAGTTTGGAGGATGAGGAATTAATCTTCCTAAAGCAAGGATTATAGATATATACAAAAAGGATAAAACGTTTTCCTTAGTAATTATTTTTGACAAATTCATAATTAGCCACCATAAAATTTACAATATCTTATTTGCCATATTATAAAATATTTGCAACAAATTTATAATATAAAAGATTAAAAAATTAATTCAGCGCCTGTTTTATGTCAAATGCACCAGTTTATGAAATTGATATTAATAAATTTTGGAATAACCCATATCCAGATTTAAAGATAATGCGAAATGAGTTTCCTATTTGCTTTGTACCTCAACTAAACTCAACCTTATTCACAAAAAGAAACTCTATAGCTGAAAATGAAAAAAAAATTGATGTTTTTTCGTCATTTCAACCTGATGGATTAATGACAAGACTAATGGGAGAAAACATGATGAGAAAAGACGGTGAAAAGCATTTAAGAGAAAAAAAAGCTATTTTACCTTCTGTCAGTCCAAAAACAGTAAAAAATATTTGGAAAAATGAATTTATAAAAAATACAAAAGCGGTACTAAAAAAAATGATAGACTTCAAAAAAGGTGATGTTGTTAAAGATTTTGCGTTACCTGTATCTGCAGAAGCATTAAAAACTATTACCGGTCTTACTAATATGCATTTCAAAGAAATGGATAGAGTTAGTCAAGGGATGATTGATGGAATTGCCAACATTTCAGGAGATCATGGAGTAGAAGCTAATTGTAATGATTGCACTCAATCAATAGATAAACACATTGATGAAATGTTTCCGTTGCTAAAAAAATCACCGAATAATTCTTTATTATCTGTGCAATATGAAGCAGGACTTTCAGATGATCAAAATCGTGCAAATATTAAACTTGCTATATCTGGTGGACAAAATGAACCAAGAGATGCAATTTCAGGCACAGTATGGTCTCTATTAAAACATTCTGATCAACTTAAATATATTTTAAAAAAAGAATGTAGTTGGATGAATGCATTTGAAGAGTATTGTAGGTGGATTTCACCAATTGGGATGTCCCCTAGAAGAGTGGCGAAAAACATTAACATTGGGGGAGTAGATTTTGAAAAAAATGAAAGGATTTTTTTTATGTTTGGATCTGGAAACAGAGATGAAGAAGTATTTGAAAATCCAGATTCCTTTATAATTAAGAGGAAGTTAGGTGCTTCATTAGCATTTGGTGCAGGACCACATTTTTGTGCAGGTGCTTGGGCATCAAGATGCCTAATTGGTGAAGTGGCTCTTCCACTTTTGTTTAGTTATTTTCCAAATTTGAAATTAGATCACAGCGAAGGTGATGTTAGATTTGGTGGTTGGGCATTCAGAGGGCCATTGGCAGTCAATTGTATATACATTTAGTCAAATATTGTATTTAATGATATTGTCTTTAGTTTTTATAAATTTTAATATTTATTTAATAATTAAAATATAAAATTTAATTTAAGGTTTGAATAATGAGCAATGTAAATAGAAAATTAACATCAATACTCGCTACAGATTGTGTTGGCTTTAGTAGCCATATGGAGAAAAACGAAGAAAAAACACTAGAAAACCTAAAGGCTTGTAGATCAATTATCGATCCTTACATTGAAGAATTTGGTGGTAAAATATTCTATACTGCAGGTGACTCCGTTATTGCAGATTTTCCAAGTCCTGTTTCATGTGTAAATGCTGCAACCAATTTCCAGAAAGCTATATTTGATAGAAATAAAACAAATGATAATGAATCTAAATTAATTTGGCGAGTTGGTATTCACTTGGATGATGTCATTATAGAAGGTGATAATATTTATGGAAACGGAGTTAATATTGCTGCAAGACTTGAAGCGGCATGTTCTCCAGGCCAAATACTATTATCTTCATCTGTAAAGGATCAAGTAAACAATAAAGTTGAATGTCAAATTGAAGATGCAGGAACTAAATCTTTAAAAAACATAACTGATAGTTTTCAGACTTTTGGTATTTCACCAACCGGCGAACAAATTATTAAAACAGATGGTGTTAAATACGCAGAAAAAGAAAAAGAGGGGAATTATAAACCGAAGCTGGCAGTAATGCCGTTCTCAAATATGAATAAAGATGAAGACGGCGGTTTTCTAGTGGACGGAATTGTAGAAGACTTAATCACAGAATTTTCTAGAATAAAGGAATTAGAAATCTTATCAAGACAATCATGCTTTGACTTTAAGGATAGTGAGATAGATCTTAAAACTTTTTGCAAAAATTTTGAAGTTGATTTTGTTGTTACTGGAAATATTAGAACATCTGGAAAAAGAGTTAGAATATCAGTTGAACTATCAGATGCTAAAAACGATCAGCAAATTTGGAACAATAAATTTGATAGAATTATGGAAGATATTTTTGATATTCAAGATGAGATTGTAAGAAAAATTTCTTTTACTTTGCTCGGTGAAATTGAGCTTTCAAGTCTAGAAAGAGCTAATAGAAAACCGACGGAAGCACTGTCCTCATATGAATTGCTTTTGAAAGGGAAAGCCTTGCATCATAAAGTAGAAAAGGGTGCTCTATTAAATGCATTAACAACATTTGATGATGCAATTAAGGCAGATGAAAAAAATGGTCAAGCCTACGCATGGAAAGCATGCGCACTCGGACAAGGTTTATTTAGAGGATATATTGAAGAGGATTTTAATTCAGTTTGGAAACAAGCTGAAGATAATCTTAAAAAAGCCAGAGAACTAAACGAAAATGATTTTGAAGTTCATCGTCTTATGTCTGAACTTTCTTTAGCCATGAAAGATTTTAGGGCCGCTCAAAGGCATTCAAAACTATGTTATGATATGGTCCCAAATGATCCCAGAGTTCTTTCCGTATATGGTGAGGTTTGTTTAAGAATTGGTAAAGTTGACGAAGGTTTGGATGCATTAAAACTTGCTCTAGAGTTAGACCCAATACCACAAGGAAAAACAAATGCAGACACCAGATACGCCTCAGTTTTATTTGGGCACTTTATGTCTAGAAACAAAGATGCTTGTCTTGAAGTAATAGAAAACTTAGATCAAATTGATTCTAAATCATGGCTTATAACCGCAAAAATTTGTAGCGATGAGGAACATGAATTTGAAAGTCTCAATTGGTTCGAGGAAGGCAAAAATTCTTTTGTAAAGACTGACTGGAAACAAGAAGTTGAAAATTTTCGCATGAATAATGATGACGCTACAAAGGTACTAATAGAGTTTGCTGAAAGTTTATATAAATAAGATTAATTGGCTGCATTTGATTCCATTAGTGCTAACATCAATATACCAGGTGTTAAAGATAAAATACCTAACCAACCCTGAAAACCAAGAAATTCATTTAGTATCAGCATGCTTAAAATAGTAGCGCCTGCTGGAACACCAGCTAAAAATGCAGAAGTGGCTCCTGATCCAATATGTTTTACAGAAATAGTAACTAATAACAAACCTATAAGATTAGGAACAATGCCTTGAAACCCAAGTTGAATGATTAATTCAGAATTTGAAACATAAACAATATTTTTTGGAAAAAATAAAACCCATAAAGGTATATAAAAAATAAAATTTATAAATGAACTACAAAATAAAAGTTCAGGTATTGTAATTTTCCAAGCCCTGCTCACTACTATATAAGTAGCAAATAAGGTTCCAGCACATAAAAATATTAAATCACCAAACCAACTGTTTGCAATGTTGAACCTGGCTCCATCCAACAAAATTAAAAACGCACCAAACAAAATCAAAGATATCGCTAAAATCTGATATTTTGAAATTCTCTCTTTTAGCCAAAGAAATGAAATTAGCAAAGTAAGAAATGGTAAAAATCCGTTAAAAAAAACTGCACTATGTGATGCTGGTGCATAAATAAAACCACTAAACACAAATATCATGTAAATAGGTCCAAGTAATGCGCTATAGACAATCATTTTGTAAATGGTAAGAGTTTTCCAAGGTTTATAATAAATAATGAAAGGTATAACTATAATACCTGAAACACCAAACCTAATAGCGATTAAATCAAATATTGTCATACTTGACAAAACACCATATCGACTGGCGACTATCCAACTAGACCAAATAAATAATACGCAAGTGGCACATGTGAAGCCAATATATTTTTTGCTTAGTTTTATAGGGAAAATAACTTTACTTTCTAATTGGTAAATATTTAACAATTATATTAGATTGAATGCTAAACATATTATTATTAAAAGATTGAGGCAAATTTAATTTGAGCGCTTTATGAAAAATATTTTAATTATTGGGACCGTAGATACTAAATCTGATGAAATCAATTTCATGAGAAAATGTATCAAGGATTTAGACTGTAATCCTATTTTAATGGATGTAAGTGTTCTTGGTGAACCTTCTATAGATGTGAATTATTCAAAGCATGAAGTAGCTCAATATGCTGGCATGACCAATGAGGAAATTATTAACTTAGGAAATGAAAATGATGCGATGATAGCGTCTGCCAAAGGAGCTAAAAATTTGACATTAGAACTTTGTCAAAAAAATCATATCGATGGAGTTATTGCATTGGGCGGCACTATGGGAACAGACCTAGCTTTAGATGTTTTCTCTGACCTACCTTTAGGTTTTCCTAAATGCCTTCTTTCAACTGTTTCAGGTTCACCCTTGATAGAACCAGCACGATTGCCTTCTGATATTATTACAATACTTTGGGCTGGTGGTTTATATGGATTAAATAGTATATGCAAGTCTTCATTGAAACAAGCCTGTGGAGCAATAGTTGGTTCTGTAAGCTCTACTTATAAAGATGACAATCCAAAACCAATAGTAGCAATCACTTCTCTCGGGACTTCAGCATTAAGGTATATTATTACTTTATTACCAGAACTAGAGCAAAGAGGCTTTGAGGCTGCAGTATTTCATACTACTGGAATGGGTGGCTCAGCAATGGAGTCTCTAATAAGGCAAGGTAGAATTTCAGCTGTTATGGATTTTTCACTAGTTGAAGTAAGTAATTATTTTTTTGAATCTGAAGTTAATGCTGGTAAAAATCGTCTTGAAATCGCTGGCGAACTGTCTGTGCCTCAGATAGTAGCTCCTGGCGGACTTACTGTAGTCGATGCAAAAACATGGTCAAGGCCTCCAAAAGGTTTTGAGAAAAGGGAATTTCGCCCACATAACCGTCTTGTAACATGTGCAGCTCTTGAACCTGAAGAAAGAAAAAAAGCTGCCACAATCATAGGAAACAAATTAATGAAAGCCAAAGGTCCAACTGCGTTCATTATGCCTCACGGTGGCTTCGATGACTGGGATCGTGAAGGTGAGTGGGCTTTTGATAGAAAAGCCATTGATGCGTTTTATATGGAAATTAAAAGTATTTTAAAAAAACCTGTTGAATTTCATGAAATAAAACAAAATATCAATGATCCTGAATTTACAAATTTAGCTTTAATGATTTTTGATAAATGGGTAAAAGAAGGCCTAATTAACAATAAGTAATTAACTTGGAGAACTTAACTCAGAAATTGTTTTCTGAGGATTGATTATAAACGGATCTGTCATCATATTTATTAGAATGGGACCTTTATAGCCCTTTCTGAGATTTATGTAGTTTTTAATCAAATGTTTTGGATCATCAACATCAATAGCTTTAATTCCAAACGAATTAGCTAGGGCTAAAAAATTGGGGTTATTTAGATCAGTTGCAATACTCTTACCTGGATACTTGAGTTCTTGGTGCATTCTAATAGATCCATAAATACCATTATTGAATATGATAAAAGTGATGTTTAAGTTTCTTGCAACTGCAATCACGATTTCTTGAAAATTCATCATAAAACATCCATCACCTGCATAACAAATAACTTCTTTTTTTCTATTAATAAGAGCAGCAGCAATTGCTGATGGGACGGAATACCCCATTGGTGCATTTATTGGAGCTAGCAATGTATTTAATTTTTTAAAGACATGGTGGCGGAGTACGAAATGTGTGTAGTTACCAGCACCTGCAGTAATAATAGTATTATTTGAAACGATATCAGAGATATCTTTTATAGCAACACCAGGATTAGATCTATTTTTAAATACTTTAGGAATTCTATAGCTTTCATAACTCTTCCTTAAATAAGTAATACTTTTATTCCATAAAGGTTTATTTTCAATCTTCAATTCATTTAGAGTCTTGCAAAAACTTTCTAAATTTGAACCTAAAATTTTATAGCTACTTTTAGTATTTTTAATTATTTTTGGATCAGAAGTAACATGAAATATAAGTTGCTTATCATCTGATTTTTTAAATCTAGCAAATTTTTTAGTTTCTATCTCACCAAATTCTCCACCTATCAATAAAACTAAATCTGAATTTTCTGCATATGAGATTAAATTTGAATCTGGGCCGACACCAATAGAGCCAATGTAGTTTTTATGTTGATTATTAAAAAGATCTCCTTTTCTAAATGTAACTGCAATTGGAATTGAATGTTTTTTTGCAAATGTTTCTAGATT
>Ga0066836_10000294_pt1 | contig 23004 bp, 19 predicted proteins | sample ETNtaG_18_FD_71568 | JGI IMG/M metagenome (GOLD analysis project Ga0066836, IMG submission 71568) | Marine microbial and viral communities from oxygen minimum zone, Eastern Pacific Ocean - ETNP201302SV91 | ecosystem: Environmental > Aquatic > Marine > Oceanic | place: Pacific Ocean: Eastern... | reverse complement strand
AATAATGGAAAGCATTTTGAAATTCGCAACAATAACTTTTTATTGAAATCTCCTGATGCTTCTCGTTTTGCTTATTGGCATAATGGTCTTCGGATTTGGGATCATACCCGAGGATTTATTGTTAAAGACAACCGATTTGAGTTTAGCGGCAAATCAAAAGCAGTGGCCCGTGGGATAGTTTTGCACGGTTTAAGTGTGGGCTTGAGGATGTTTCAAGATGATTCCGATAAATGGCAAAGCCAGATTGATCCACATCGCTTTTTTGATAACCATTACGTTGGATTGTTGCCCAATACAGCTGGCCCACAAGAGGCTAGTCATAATATGTATTTTGGCATTGGTGACCGTTCAGTTCATTTGACGGGTATTGATGGGGTGGGGGATGGAATCCAGTTTTACTGGAATGATGACTGAGACTAGTTGCTCAATGAGCCATCCGGCAGAACAGTTTTTCTAATAATAATGCCCTTGTGCTCATTTGGATCAAAACCAGATGCTCCTCGAAGATTTGCCAAGGTGAGATTGGCATTGGCTAGATTTGCTTGATCAAGCTTTACATTGCGCAGATCTGCTTTAGTGAAGTTACATCTTGTTAGGTCACGTTTTTGCAATTCTATTCCACGTAAATCCCATTCGGAAAAATCTTTTCCACTTAAGTTAGTTTTTGGTGCTCCGTCCACGTATAACTGTATGAGAAGTCTTTTTCCTGTGTCATGCGTTTTTATTGATCCGTCCGGCATGATGGTGTTCCTATAGGTGGTTTCAGGAAAAGTAAACCAAGGTGTAATTATAGCCCCAGTAAGGTTGGCTGAAGTTAGGTCAACGTTGCCGAGTGTAGCTTCAGCTAGATTTGCTCCTGTAAGATTTGCTCCTGTAAGATTTGCCCCGTCAAGATTTGCCATGGCCAAATCTACTTGAGTAAGGTTTGCATTGGTTAGATTTGCTCCACGAAGATTTGCTCCAACAAGGTTGTTTTTCTGGAGGTTTACGTTTTTAAGATTGATTTGAGAGTTGACTCGAAAATAGCGAATACCGTTGGGTTTAGAGATGGTAATTGCGATTGTTTTCGATTTTGCTCTAAGCCCCCCTGAGTGTAATTTACTAATTGGTTTCCAAATTTTTAGATTTTCAGAAATTTCAAGCTGCGTATTAGGAATAATGTTTGGCGACTGATTTAAAGTTACGGATGAGGCTTGCCACATTAAATTTAATTTTTCGCCAACGTTGATCGTGAGTTGAAGTTCGTTGCCCTGGGCAGGCGTTGGCACAATTGTCCAAGCTATGGCAATAGTAAAAAGAACCCTCTCTTGGATTAATCGATGAGAGGGTCTTGAAATATCGTATTTATGTTTACACCACTTCTTGCAGCGGCTGAGAATTGTTTTCGACAAGATAATGTGGTCGGCCGTTTAGATCTTTTACAGTGGTAGTGTTAGGATCGATTCCAATTGCGCGATATAATGTAGCATGTACCTCACTAAAGGTGACAGGTCTTTCGCTGGCTTCGCCACCAAGTCGATCAGTGGCGCCAATGACTTGGCCATGTTTAAGCCCGCCACAAGCCAGTAGCCCACAAGATACACGTGGCCAGTGGTCGCGCCCGGCGTCCTTATTAATAGTCGGAGTACGGCCGAATTCACCCCAACAAACTACAGCGACATCTTTATCGAGTCCTCGCTGATGTAAGTCCTCAACTAATGCAGTAAGTCCCTGATCAAGCATAGGGAAGTCCTCACGAGCACGACGGAAATTTCCTCCATGCCAGTCCCATCGACTGAACGAAAGGGATACGCAGCGCACTCCGACTTCGACGAGTCGTCGTGCGAGCAGGAAATGGTCTAGTAGTTTTGGTGCTCCATCTAATTGAAGTTTTGCGGTCCCACGTCCATATCGGTCTCTCAATTTTACATTTTCTTTCTCAAGGTCAAGAGCCTTAGCTAGTTTTCCAGATGTAAGCATGCCGAACGCTTGTTGATTGTAAGCATCCATTCCCTCAATGAGTCCTGAGTTGTCAACGTCTCTTCGGAGCTGATCGAAACTTTGTAGAAGTTTTTTTCGATCGCTCAATCTCTCAAGTGTAATACCATTGAGTGTCATGTCCTCCTTTCCTTCAGCAGATGGTCGGAATGCCGCATGAGCGGGGCCAAGAAATCCAGATTTTCCAGGGTCGCTCCACTGTATATGACCGGTTTTTGGTGATAGCCCAATGAATGGCGGCATGTCGGGTTTAACCGGTCCTTTTAACTTAGATAAAATCGAACCCATGCTAGGCCAGCCGCCAGGTGGCTGATTTTTGGGTGGTCGGCCGGTCATACACTGTTCTGCGTCATGTCCTCCCGTTGCTCCAACGATCGAACGAATAACGGTGAACTTATCCATCATCTTGGCCATGCGTGGAAATTCCTCACAGATTTGAAGGCCGGGAACATTAGTAGAAATAGGCTTAAATTCACCACGGATTTCGCGAGGGGCATCCATCTTCAGGTCGAACATGTCCTGATGTGGAGGTCCGCCAGGTAAGAAAATATTGATAACTGCCTTATGAGAAGATCCAATACCCGCTTGAGCTTCTGCTTCAAGGAGATTTGCCATCGTTAATCCCCCTATACCCATGGCGCCGATTCTGATGAAGTCGCGACGCGCTATTCCGTCACAAAATTTGTCACCATTGCCTGCATTTATTTTCAGCATAAGTTGACCTTTCGGTACAAATCTTCAGGGAAAAACCAAAGACCATGTTTTGGAAGAAATTGCCTATGCCTACCTAATAGTCAAGAGGTAAAAAGTATAAATAAGATCGAGGAACCATTTGGTATGTAAAAAGGCATTTAAACTTAATATTTACCATTCGTTTCTGCAGTTTAGATAAAATAAAAGACGAACTAATTTGGTTCGCCTTTTTTGTTTTTCTTATTCAAGTCAAAGACTTGGCTTGGAGAATTTAGGATCGATTACGACGTTTGACTTTCAGTTGAGCCATGGCAGCAGCAGCAGCAGCTTCAGCAGCGATAATTTGTTCGTCGCTAAGGTTTTCCCCTTTTAAACGGTTTTCAGCAGCTTTGAGTGCTTCCTCTGCTTTAGTCTCATCTATTTCTGCCTCAAGTGCAGCCATATCAGTCAGAATTGATACTTTATCAGGCATCACTTCTGCAAACCCTTCACCAACAGCAAGCAGTTCCTTTTGCCCTTCTCTTGTTACTTCTATTTCGCCAGCATTTACCTTTGTCATTAGCGGCACGTGGTTGGGGTAGATGCCCATGTCTCCTTGACGTCCAGGTAATCCAACCATGGCAACCTCTTCCGAGTAAACAACCGCTTTTGGTGTTACAATTTCTAGTTTAATGGTGTTGGCCATTATATTTTTTCAGAATCAATTTATTTGCCTTTACTCTTGGCAACTACTTCGTCGATTGAGCCTTTGTAGAGGAAGTCATTTTCCGGCACATCGTCGTGTTGCCCTTCAAGAATTTCCTTGAACCCTCTAACCGTTTCTTCGACCGGCACCTGTTTTCCGGGTACGTTTGTAAATACTTCGGCTACTGTAAATGGCTGGCTAAGGAATTTCTGAATTTTACGAGCACGAAACACAGTTAGCTTATCTTCAGGTGAAAGTTCGTCCATGCCTAGGATAGCAATGATATCCTGTAGATCTTTGTATCGTTGAAGAACCAGCTGGACACCACGAGCTACTTTGTAGTGTTCTTCTCCTACAATTTCCGGTGTAAGAGCTTGCGATGTAGATGATAATGGGTCTACTGCAGGATAGATTCCAAGCTCAGCGATGGAGCGCTCAAGAACAATTGTAGCGTCCAAGTGGGCAAATGTTGCGGCAGGTGCGGGGTCAGTTAAATCATCAGCTGGGACGTACACTGCCTGAAAAGAAGTAATAGAACCTTTTTTCGTTGATGTAATACGTTCCTGAAGATCTCCCATCTCAGCTGCTAAGGTCGGTTGATAACCAACAGCGCTCGGAGTGCGTCCAAGTAATGCAGAAACCTCAGAGCCTGCTTGCGAAAAACGAAATACATTATCTACGAAAAGGAGCACATCCTGATTTTTTTCATCACGGAAATATTCAGTAATAGCTAGTCCTGTGAGAGCGACACGGAGTCGAGCCCCTGGAGGTTCGTTCATTTGGCCATATATCAAAGCTACTTTGGATTCGCTAAGGTTATCCTGTTTGATAACACCAGCTTCAGACATTTCATGGTATAGGTCATTTCCTTCGCGTGTTCGTTCTCCTACACCTGCGAATACAGAATAGCCGGAGTGCAACTTTGCAATATTGTTTATAAGCTCCATGATAACCACGGTTTTGCCTACTCCAGCACCACCAAACGCTCCAACTTTACCTCCTTTGAGGAATGGGCAAATGAGGTCAATCACCTTAATACCAGTTGTTAAAAGCTCTGCAGAGGTGGCCTGCTCAGTTAATGGTGGGGCCTGACGATGAATTGGATAATGTTTATCCGCTTCTACGGGTCCACGTTCATCTACAGGTGCGCCCGTTACATCTAGTACTCGACCCATTACCCCAGCTCCCACAGGAACTGAGATAGCTGCACCCGTGTCCGTGATTTCCATGCCTCGCTTGAGCCCTTCTGTGGTGGACATCGCTACAGCACGAACCCAGTTGTCTCCCAAGTGAAGCTGCACTTCGAGAGTTAATTTTATTGGTTTTCCGTTTACTTCAAAATCGACCGTGAGGGCATTGTAGATAGGGGGCAGAGATTCGGGAAACTCCGCGTCAACAACTGGGCCGATGATCTGTACAATCTTACCTTTGTTCATTCTTTATTGTTTTTTGTTAAATTTTTTAATTATCCCAAGGCCATTTGTGCCGTGGTGATTTCAAGCAACTCAGAGGTGATGGATGCTTGACGGATCTTGTTGTACTCCAACGTGAGATCTTTAATGATTTGGTTTGCATTGTCAGTTGCATTCTTCATAGCAACCATTCTTGAGCTGTGCTCACTCGCTTTTGATTCAAGCAAGATTTGAAATAATTGATAATTAATATAATGAGGTAGAAGGCTGCTCAAGACTTCGGATGCGTCAGGCTCAAACAAGAACTCTTGTCCGCTGGCTTCTAGGTTGCGACCTTCATTTTCTCCTGTTACAGAGTCTTCTACGCCTTTTATTTTTACAATTGGTATTAATTGGCGGAGTTCAGGCTTTTGGTTAATTGTTGAAATAAAATTAGTGAAGAGGACATCTACAGCATCCACTGTTCCTTCTGAATAGAGATCTACAGCAAACTTAGCTATGGTACGTGCATCGGAGAATTCCGGCACATCCGCATAGCTTAGTTCTGCAGTTAGTTCGCGCCTTGTCCTTCCAACGAACTGGGCGCCTTTACGGCCTGCACAAATGAAAACGCTATTTTCTTTATCTAATTGCGCAGCGTCACGAAGTAAGTTTGTATTGAGTCCTCCGCACAAGCCTTTGTCTGTGCTAACTAGAATTACTGCTCGTTTTGTTGTATTAGTTCGTTTTTCTAGGAGAGGATGCTGAAAGTCTGTGGCAGTCGCGGTTACTTCGGCTAGCATGCGATTCATCAACTCCGCATATGGTCGACCGGCTATTGCGGCATCCTGAGCGCGGCGCATCTTGGATGCAGCGACCATTTGCATAGCCTTTGTAATCTGGGCCGTGTTTTTAATCGACTTGATTCGTCGACGTATGTCGCGGGTGCTGGGCATGCTTTAAATTAGATTAGAATGTTTTTTTGAATTCGTCGATGGAGTCTGATACTTCAGCTTCAAGTTCGTCGCCTAGTTTGCCTTCAAGCTCAATTTTACGAAGGAGTTCCTTCTTTCTAGTCTCAAAATATTCACGAAGTTGATCTTTAAAATCACCGGCTTTCTCAACCTCTACATCGTCAAACTTACCGTTTTGTACGGCCCAAAGAGTAACGATTTGGGTGGGAACAGAAAGAGGGTTATATTGGTTTTGTTTAAACACCTCGACGATGCGCTTGCCTCGATCAAGTTGTTGCTGAGTTTTTTCATCAAGATCCGATCCAAACTGTGCGAAGGCTGCCAATTCACGGAACTGTGCGAGATCGAGCTTCACAGTTCCAGATACTTGTTTCATAGCTTTGATTTGTGCGGCGGATCCTACTCGGGAAACGGAAAGGCCTACTGAAACTGCTGGTCGAATACCTTGATAGAAAAGGTCACCCTCAAGAAAGATCTGGCCGTCGGTAATAGAAATTACATTTGTTGGAATATAAGCAGATACGTCTCCCGCTTGTGTCTCAATAATTGGTAAAGCGGTCAGCGATCCGTCCCCATACTTTTCACCTACTCGAGCTGAGCGTTCCAATAGCCTGCTGTGTAGATAGAAGACATCTCCAGGATATGCTTCACGACCGGAAGGTCGCTTTAATACAAGAGATACCTGACGATATGCGACAGCATGTTTAGAGAGGTCATCATATATAATGAGGGCATCCATTCCGTTGTCCATGAACCATTCGCCCATAGCAGCTCCAGTAAATGGGGCAAGATACTGATTTGTGGCACTATCAGATGCAGTTGCTGCTACTACGATCGTGTGCTCCAGTGCTCCTGCTTCCTCTAAAACATTTATAACTTTCGCAACATTTGAGCGCTTTTGGCCTACTGCAACGTAGATGCTGTATACAGGACGATAGTCCTTGTCTCCAGAAGCTTCAGCGGCTTTGTTCATCCTTGATTGGTTGATAATGGCATCAATGCCAATGGTTGTTTTACCTGTGGAGCGGTCACCGATAATTAATTCGCGTTGGCCACGGCCAATTGGGATCATTGCGTCAATAGCAAGAATTCCGGTCTGCAGTGGTTGATCAACGGATTTTCGCTTTACGATACCAGGAGCAATTTTTTCCACTGGATAGGTTGTATCGCCTTGGATATCGCCTTTACCGTCGATCGCTTGACCAAGTGCGTTAGTAACCCGTCCGAGTAAGGATTTTCCGACAGGAACCTGCAGTAGTTTGCCGGTAGCCTTCACTTCCTGTCCTTCGTGTATGCCGGTGAAATCACCCAATATAATGGCGCCAACCTCTGTTTCTTCGAGGTTTAAGGCTAAGCCAGTGACTCCGTTTCCGAAGTCAAGCATCTCGTTCATCATCGCGCCGGTAAGGCCTTCGATCTTGGCTACACCGTCACCTGTTTCCCGGACGATGCCAACGTTCTCTTTAGCGACCTCGGTTTTGGCGCCTGCTATTTGCGCTTCGATTTCCTGAAGTAGATTACTCATTTTTGTTTAGTTAAATTGGTTTAAAAGGATTCTTCTAGATTTGTTAAACGTGTGCGGACGCTACCGTCGAACACGTCACTACCAACTTTCACTCGCATACCACCGAGCAGTTCGGAGTTTTCAGTAAAAGTGTAGTTAAGGTTATTGCCGTAGATTTTTGCTAGATTTTCTCGAACTTCTGTTTGTTGATTGTCGTTTAGCCCTATTGCGCTTTGAACATCAGCAGTGCGACGCTGCACGTCTAATTTGATTAATCGATGTAAGTGAGAAAGTATCGCCACGAAGTCTCTTGGTTTCTTTTCTACTAACAACTTAACGGTTTCACGAGCTCTGTCATCATTTAGGTTACCCTCTACGTGGCAGGCTTGGAAAAGCTGCTTGGCTTCGCGTTGAGCTTGGCGACTGATTTTCATCAAGCGGCAATTTCTTTGTTAGCATCGTTGATAAGGCGCTGTTGATCTTCAGCTGTTAACACCTTGCCAGTCACTTTGCATGTAGTCTCGACAACCAGTCGTCCTACCTCTTGTTTCAATTCTGACATTAATTTGTCACGTTCGGCTGAGGCTGCTTCCTGAGCCTTCGAAATGATTGTCTCGGCTGAGGTGATTGCCTCTTGTGTTTTTGCTTCCTTTAGCTCAGCTGCTGCAGAGCGAGTTTCCTCGATCAACTTGTTGGCCTGAGTGCGAGCCTCATTAAGAATCTTATCGCGTGCAGCTTCAGTTTCGGCTAATTCAGACTTGATTTTTTCTGCGTTTGATTCTGCCTCGGCGATGCGCTGTTTGCGTTGCTCCAGCATCTCGAGTACTGGTCTGTAGGCAAATCTCTTAAGGAGTAGAGCAACAATGAAAAAGGCAATCAACTGAGAGATGAACAACTGCCAATTGACACCGAAAGTTTTGGCAATATCACCAACTACTCCGCCTTCAGATGCTGCTAAAGTAATAAATTGAGTCATTTTTGTTCTTAAAATTTAAATTCAAAAATGGTGGCGGGGTATCCCGCCACCAGTAAGTGTTTTTTATTACATTCCGCTCTTCCCAAGGAAGATTGCAATGAACACAACACCCTCAGCTAACGCTGCGAAAATGATCGCTGCGGTGAGGATAGGGCCAGAAGCACCCGGATTGCGTCCAGTGGCTTCAGCCGCCTTGGCACCCACCAAGCCCACGCCAATAGCGGAGCCAAGTGCTGCCAGACCAATATGTAAACTACCTGTCATGTCTATTATTATTATTTCAGCGGCCTCCACGATCCAGCATGGTCTGACCACCAAAAGTCTTTATCTTCATTAGTGAGCATGATCCTCATCATGATGACTACACATCAGAGAGGTGAACACTGCGGTCAACAATGCAAATACTAGTGCTTGCACCAGACCGACCAATAATTCCAAAAAGTAAAAAGGAAGCACCGCTAGCCAGCCGAAATATGGGCCTCCAAGTGCCATAACAGTCTCCAAAATATTTTCACCGGCAAAAACGTTTCCATATAAACGGAACATCAAAGCTACAGGCCGTACGCTTATAGATACGACTTCTACTAATCCAACAAATACATAAATAAGTAGGAGGAAAATTCCCATTAAAGTAAATCCGTGGCCTTTGACGTTGAAAATATGTAGAAAAAACCCACCTGGACCTATGGATTTTAACGACCAGAAAAGCCAGAGTGCAAAAAAGGACAATGCCATCGCTGCCGTCATATTCAGATCTGCATTGACTCCGCGAAGAAGGGGCTTATGAACATGACCATGGCTGTCGACATCCCAGCCAACCGTTCCGATACCTGGAATTAGGCCAAACCAGTTTGTAAATAGAATGAAAATGAATATGGTTCCAAAAAACCAAAACGTTTCCTTAGCCATTTTTTCACCAAGTATTCCTTCAAAAAAACCAACTAAGCTTTCAACAAGCCACTCAACAAAATTTTGTAATCCGGATGGGACTAGTTTGGCCCTTTTAGTGGCAATCTGGGCTACAGCAATTAACCCAAAAGCAACAATCCAAGTGACCACCATAGAATTAGTTATAGCAAAGGGGCCGAATGTTTTGAGAACAACAGCATTTGGAGGAAGGCCGTGATGTCCGCCTTCGTCACCATGGTCATCGGCATGATCTTCTGTGCCGCGGGTTTGAGAGGTTTCGGTTGATGTATCGCTAGTCTCTGCTGCAGCAAATAATGCCGGCATCGGCAGAGCAACGATCAGTGTTATGGCAATTAATAATTGGCGGAACTTCATCCAAAAAACGGATTGGCTTATTTTACCCTCCCGTAAAGGAGTCACTTATAAAAAAGTGGAGGGGATTTATGCCAAAAAATCGAGGAGACTCAAACAATTTATCACAATAATCTTCAATTTTGGCAAAAAAGTTATTCACTGGTTGGAATCCAAAGTTCGCTTACTTTAAATTCTTTGGGTTGAGTGGCTTTAGGTCTTTAGGAATGAATAGGCCGTTTTTTCGAATCAGTTCGTCATCAAACCACACCTCTCCACCTCCATACTCCGGGCGCTGGATTAGTACCATGTCCCAATGTACAGCTGATCGGTTACCGTTATCACATTCTTCATACGCTTGGCCTGGAGTGAAGTGAAGAGAACCTGCAATTTTTTCGTCAAACAAAATATCGCACATTGGCTCCTTAATGTGAGGATTAAATCCAAGTGAAAATTCACCGATGTAACGTGCCCCTGGATCGGTATCAAAAATTTCATTTATACGTTTCGTATCACTGGCAGTTGCATCAACTATTTTGCCATTTTTAAATTCCAGTCGCATATTTTCAAATCTAGTTCCTGCATAGATAGAGGGCGTATTGTATTGAATCACTCCGTTGACTGATTTTTTTATTGGACAGGAAAAGACTTCTCCGTCTGGGATATTGCGATCACCTGCGCAGCCAACGGCTCCAAGCCCTTTTATGCTGAAGTTCAGATCAGTTCCTGGGCCTCTAAGGTGAACCTTGTCAGCCTTTGCCATGCGTTTGATGAGTGGCTTCTGTGCTTTAGCCATCTTTGCATAGTCCATCGTGCATACACGGAAGAAAAAATCTTCAAATGCTTCTGTGCTCATTCCGGCACCTTGTGCCATCGATCCATTTGGCCAACGAATAACTACCCAACGAGTTTTATTTACGCGATAATTGAGTAGTGGTCTTAGGGTGCGAGAATACATCGAAAGTTTTTCTGAGGGGATGTCTGAGTTCTCAGTTGAGTTATTTGCTCCGCGAACAGCTATATAGGCATTGCACTTTTTCATTCGGCTTAACTCTATATCGCGAACGGTCTTGGCATGTACCTCATCGGTGTTAAATAGCATTTCGCGTATGATACGGCCGGAGCGAGTTTCTACTAATGGTGTGGCTCCACGTTTGCGGGCTGCGCGGACTAGTTCTATAGCGAACGCTTCCGGTGTGTCAGTAATATCAAATAGAACTGTATCGCCCTTCTTTAGTTCGGTGGAATAACCAGTTAGGACTTCGGCAAGTTTTTTGTAACGTGGATCTGTCATAGTGCGCAGGTCACTGTTATCATAGCTTGCAGTAGGTTGAACGAAAAAATGCATTTTAATCGAGCATTTTTAGCGTTTTGGCGGCCATGCAGGCCCATGGATTATGCTAGGATTTCGTGAACAATCTCGCCGTGGACATCGGTCAATCGAAAGTCGCGTCCAGCGTAACGGTAGGTTAATCGTTTGTGGTCTAGTCCGAAAAGGTGAAGGATTGTTGCCTGCAGATCGTGAAAGTGAACGCGGTTTTCAGTTGAATAATACCCATGGTCGTCGGTGCTGCCGTAGGCGATGCCCGGTTTGACCCCCGCCCCAGCAAGGAAAAATGTCATTGCGTGTGGATTATGATCGCGACCGTCAGATCCTTGTCCAACCGGAGTGCGGCCAAACTCAGTTCCCCAAAGGATTAATGTGTCTTCGAGTAGACCGCGAGATTTCATGTCTGCGATTAGTCCGGCGATAGGTTTGTCGACTTTGCCAGCGATATCACGGTGGTTGTTTTTTAACCCTCCATGTGCGTCCCAGTAGCCTTGGCTACATTGCACAAATCTCACACCTGCTTCTGAATAGCGGCGTGCCATTAGGCATTGCCGGCCAAAGTCACGGGTCTTTGGATCGTCCATTCCATAAAGTTTTTTAGTTGTTTCGGACTCGTTATCGATATTTTGAATTTCTGGTGCAGCCGCTTGCATGCGAAATGCTAATTCAAAAGAGTTTATACGAGCTTCAAGGTTACTATCATAACCTCTTTGGTTAAGATGTTTTTTGTTTATTTCTGATAATAAATCGAGTTCGCGGCGTTGATCGGAAAGATATTTTCCATTGCGGTCAATGAAAGGAATCTTTGCTTTTTCTATCGGTGTAGCTTTGGTCCCAATTTGAACGCCATGATAGTGCGCTGGCAAAAAAGCAGATGACCATGCATTCATTCCTCCATGTGTGCCTGTCGGTTTGAAAGTAATGTATCCAGGTAAGTCTTGATTTTCAAAACCGAGTCCGTAGTTGAGCCATGATCCCATCGATGGCCGTATGAAGGTGTCTGATCCAGTGTGAAGTTCTAGTAGTGCCGAGCCGTGTCGCGAATTTGAACCATACATTGACTTAATGAAACACAAGTCGTCAGACATTGATGCAATATTAGGGAAAATCTCTGATGCCCACTGCCCACATTGGCCATACTGCTTGAAACTGTAAGGGGAAGCGACCAGATTGCCAGTGGCGCTCGAAACGATTCTTGGTTTTTTTCCAGGATAGGCTTTTCCGTTGTCTTTCTGCAGGGCAGGGCGGTAGTCGAAAGTGTCGACTTGAGATACTCCGCCATGCATGAAAAGAAAAATGATTCGCTTTGCTTTAGCTGTAAAATGAGGTTTACGCGAGGCTAGAGGGTTTTCTTGATTTGAAGAGAAGCCTTTCGATTCTGCTCCAAGTAACCCTGCGAGAGCAAGAGAGCCAAATCCAGCACTCGACTTTCTAAGCATCTCACGTCGTGTTATCGGCGGAGTGTCATAACCACTACAAATAAAATTTCCTTTTTTCATGAGGAAAACAGGACTTGAAAAATGCTAGGCTTATCAAAAAAAAAAGCGAACTGAAAATCAGTCTATAAACATGAATTCGTTAGATGATAAGAGTACTTGGGAAAGACTTTTCCATGCTTGTATTGTCGGTTTTTCAGATGCTGATTCTACTTTGATTTTTACGAATCTAAGGAATTTCATAGCTCTTAGAGTTTCCTGTTCGTTAGGTTTTCTACGGAGGGTGTCTTCGTAAAGCTGATGTATTGCTCCGATAATATTTGGATTTCCATTAGATCGCGTTGCTAGTCGTTTACTGGCCTTAGCCACAATGTTGTGATTCATCATAAATAACGCCTGCGCGGCTCCAACCGTACTACTACGTTGGCCTTGAATAACCGCCGGATCTCCAAAGTCGAATGCCTGCAAAACATCAAATGTGCCACTTCTAATTACTGGCAAATAAACCGTTCTGCTTGAGCCGGAAAAGTAGGGATGTTCATTTTGTGAAACATATTGTCGAGGGTTATATTGCATCAGTTGTGTCTGCATGCCCAGCTCAATTGAGTCTCCAGCAATAAGCAATGAGTCACGAACTTCTTCGGCTAGTAGGCGACGACGGTTGAATCGCCACCAAAGTTTGTTATCTGGATCGATTTCATATGTGCGTTCTTGATATTTACTACTCATGCGATAAGTAGCAGAATTCATGATTATACGATGCATTTGTTTGATCGACCAATTGCTTTCTATAAATTGGCATGCCAGCCAGTCTAGTAATTCGGGATGCGTTGGCCGAAGACCAAGCGCTCCAAAGTTATCGGGAGTACGGACGATGCCTTGCCCAAAGTGCCAAAGCCAAATTCGATTAACCATTACACGAGAGGTGAGGGGATTGTCGTTGGTAAGCCATAGAGCAAAGCTGTTGCGGCCACTACTGTTTTTAGATGGAGTTGCTATATTCTGATTGACGATCACGCGGAGATAGCCGCGTGGAGCAAGTTCACCTTGCGTCATATAGTTGCCTCGAAGGTGGATTTTTAAATCCTGCACTTTGCCTTCTCGGACAGCCATGGCTTTTGGTGTTTGAGGGCGGCGTTTTTCTATTATACCGAGATCTTCTTGTAGCTTCTTTAGTTTATTCTGATCAGTTTTGGTGAAAAGTTTTTCAACTTCCTTCGGCATTTTGAAAGGGCCGCTTTCATCATAGAGTAATATATAAATCGGATCGTTTTTCTGAATTGAAGAGAATTCTTTTCGGATATCTTTAATCGTTTTTTTGTTAATAGGTTTAAGTGGATTATCGATGGGGTCGAGCCACTTTTTAAACGGTGATTTGGTATTTTTTTTCGCTAGAGTTATATGTTCAATCCATTGCTGTCTGAACGCATTATTAAGGTGCTTAGTGTTAAAAGAATCTTCGGAGTTGTTAGCATCGACTGGTATTAATAGAAGTTTGTCAATGTGCGGCGTGGGCGTGGGCCATTCGAACTTAAGAATATTCTTTCCGCTGTTCAATGGGAAGGTGCTTTCCATGTGCCATTTTTGTGAATCCGGATACCAAGTACCAGTGGTCTTGGCAGTGGCCTGATCGTTTGTAAGGTTATTATTTACGAAAAGTTTTCCTGAACGTGACTGTTGCGCAGCATAGCGCATGTATAGTGTGTAAGTGCCGGGTTTTTTAATATTTATATCGAATTCCACAGTTGTAGGGCCGTTGCTAATCAGAATACCTATTCCTTCTCCGTAGCCTTCTTTGGATATTAGTCCATTACCTCGGCTGAAAGTTTCTGCTTCGATCAATATGATGTCGTTTTTTTGATTATCTTCAGTTCCATTTTCGAATTGTTTGATTGTATATTCAATCAGGGCGTTTTTACGGTTTTGAATGATAGCTTGAATCAAGTAATCAGCAGCATGATTACGTGCTTCTTCGATGATTGCTTTTGATGTGTTTGACTTGAACTGATTGATTGCTTTTTTTTGATGGTTAGCTTCTCTGTCAGCTTCAGCTTGTTTGTGTAGTAGTTCGCTGGTTTTGAGTTCGGTTTCATGCCACTGAGCGACAACCTTGTGGTTGTCCATTGTGTGTGTGCTTTTGAAAATACCTGCCAATGCGTAGTAGTCTTTGGTCGGTATTGGATCAAACTTGTGATCGTGACAACGGGCGCATCCAAGTGTCATGCCCATGAAGGCGCGGCCTAATGTGTCTAGTTGCTCGTCAATGATATCCATTTCCATCTTTCGGCCATCATCTTCGGCGAGCATTTTGGCTCCGACGCTTAAAAATCCGGTTGCGATTTGGCGTGCATGTTGTTCGGTCTCGGATTCATTTTGAGCAGGTTTTAATAGATCTCCGGCTATTTGTTCTCTAACAAATTTATCGTAAGGCTTATCTTCATTAAATGCATTGATGACGTAGTTGCGATAGCGAAAAGCGTTAACATAAGCCAAGTTTTCATCGAGTCCATTACTGTCAGCATAACGTGCGACGTCGAGCCAGTGTCGCCCCCATTTCTCCCCGTAGTGTGGAGAGGCTAGAAGCCTGTCGACAACCTTGCAGAAGGCATCCGAAGATTCGTCGTTGAGGAAGTTATTAATTTCTTCCATTGTTGGAGGAAGCCCGGTGAGATCGTAAGTCGCTCGACGAATGAGTGTTTGTTTGTCAGCTTCTGGTGCTGGTTGCAACTGGCTTTTCTCTAGTTTTTTTAGAATAAATAAATCAAGATCCTCTCTCGCCCAAGAGGTGTTTTTTACAATTGGTGCAGCTGGCTCTCTTGGTTGACGGAATGACCAGAATTGTTGGGCTTTTTCGAAATTTATAGACTTATCAATTGTTCTTTTTAATTTCCCGTCGCGAGGGTCAGGTGCCCCCATTTCAATCCATCGTTTAAAGTCATTGATTACCGATTTTTCTAAGCGGCTCTTGGGTGGCATTAACAGCTCAGAATCGAGGTATGATATGGCTCTATAGAGATTACTTTCGTCTGGCTTTCCGGGGACGACTGAAATTAATCCTGATTCACCGTGGCCTCTAATAGATTCACGAAGATCGAGTCGCAAGTCGCCCTTTAGTTTGTCGTTTTTTTCTGACTCGACTGAGTGGCATTTATAACAGTTATTGACAAGAATAGGCCTGATTTTTTTTTCGAAAAAATCGTTGCCGTCATCTGCCTTCAAGCTCCCCATAGTAGTGAGCAGCCCGGCTACTATAGATAAAACTGTTTTGGCAATTTGGCTCATTAACAGGGTCGAAGTTATTCTTCGACAATCCAGATGTTACGAAACTGAAGGGGGTTATTGTGACCTTGTAATTTGATTGGGCCGGGAGTGCCTTCCGGTTCCTTCCGACTACCGCCGGTCTTACCGTTGATCTCAATGTTGTTATGGATGGTAATTCCATTGAGAAGTACCGTCATACGAGCATTCTTAACTTTTTTGCCATCCTTTACTACAGCATTGGTGAAGTTGATGTCGTAGGTTTGCCACTGCAGCGGTGATAAACAGGCATTCACATCGCTTCCTTTTTTAGTGTAAACTCCACCACATTCGTTGTTTAAACCTTCAAGTCCGAATGAGTCCAAAATTTGTACTTCGTAATGGTCAACCTGATAGAATCCACTATTGCCACGTTTCTGTCCTCGACCGGCTGGTTTGTACGGGAGCATGAATTCAACGTGCATACTGTAATTGCTGAATTTGCGTTTGGTTTTGATATCCTTTCCATCGGTATTTAGGAGTTTGGTTTTAGTATCCACTCGTCCGCCAATCCACTCGTTCTTATTGCTGCCATCAAATAGAACAATTGCTTTTTTAGGAGGGGTGTCTCCGATTGAATTGGATTTTCGAATAATACTTTCAAGTCTAAAGGAATCTCCGTCGTTATATTTGCCTTCAATTACTTTGCTGGTGGCAATCAAATTCGCAGGACGGTGCCCAGCGGGTGGGAAATACCTAGTTGCACTAAATTCGTTTGCGCCTTTGGCAAGATATTTCCGTTTGCCTTTTGCCTCGGTAAATTTTGCAATCGTACCGTCTAGTGATCCGTCTAGGAGTGATTTATTTTTGCCATCCCAACCTGCTCCTGGTAGTCCGCCAGGAAGAAGGATAGCTTGGAAGTGCCCTTTGTCTAGAGCGATGATTTGGGCGCCGATTTTTTTGCCGCTTAAAGTTTTCCCAATGTACTCACCTTGAATTTTGAAATCGATTGGTAGAGTAGAGTCATCAGGGTTGGTCCATAGTCCATTGGCGGCTTCAGTTGATATTAAGCCAACAGCTAGCGAAAGAATAAGTGCAGAGGTTTTCATTTAAAAGTGTATAGGGAGTTTAACTGTTTGACCATTGGGTGTGAAGTGTTTTGCGATTATATTCAAAGGTCTATAGCGCGAAAGCGCAGCCTACGAAATTTTACTGTGCCTCCAGACCCGTGGTGTTGAACACCAAAACGTCCATGATGTCTTTTTATTCCTTGCACATCTGAAACCTTTTGTCCGTTAACCCAAGTTTGTACCCGATTTTCAACCGCTCGGACATGAATCTTGTTCCATTTTGTGTTGCTGAATAGGTCCTTTGTATTGGTTTTAAGTTGCGCGTTTTGTTGCTGGTTTTTTGGATACAACCATCCTCCGAATCCGATTCCATAAACTCCACCGTTTTTCCCTCCTTCATTTCGTTCGATTTCACACTGGTATCCTTTTGGTTTTCCTTTTTCGCCAATAAGGCGAAATCCAAGGCCGGAGTTAAAATGATCATTTTTACTTTCGGATTGTGGTGGGAGTTTTACTTCGAGCTCTACCTCGAAATCAGTTGCTTGTGCCTTGGATACAACCCAGATGTTTTTATTAGATAGCAAATGTAGTTCTCTATTTACTACCTTAATAAATTCAATATCACCGCGTGGAGTCCAACCTTCTGTGGTTTTGCCGTCAAACAATGAGACCCAGCCGGTGCCTCTGCGCTTTTCTAATGGGGCTGTTGCTGGGTGATATCCAGATACATTCATTTTGATTTGGTACAGGCCGCCGCCTGCTGTTATGTAGAGCATGTTTGAATACTTCCCATTTCCAAAGCAGCAGTTGGTGGGTAGAGACTTGGTAGGGATGTAAGCTAGCTCCTTGCCGCTTGGTGTGTATGCAACTATTCCGAATCGGTTCTTAGAACGAACAGCAGCGTATATGTTTCCCATCGTATCGACTGTCATGCCATCAATTCCTGTTTTGTTGCCGAAGTTGATAAGTACTTTTTTCTTTCCAAGACTGCCATCGCTAAGGATTGGAAAGGCATTGAGAGTCATTCGCCCCATTTTAGGATCTTTTATATCGTTTGGGCCTCCGGTAGATCCGTTGTTTGTTTCCGCAACATAGAGAGTTTTGCTATCAGGTGATAGGGCGAGGCCGTTAGGTTTTTCGATAATATTCGAGTCAATCGCCATCATTACAGAGCCATTGAATGGATTGTATAGGTAAACAGCCATGTTTATTTGTTCCTTCTTTTCATTTCCGATGTATCTAGGGTCGCTAAAGTAGATCATTCCGTTCGGTAAGATAATAAGATCATTAGGGGATAAGTATTTTTTGCCATTGAATGCCCCGGTTAGTGTGCGGATTTTTTTATTTGGCATTATTTCACAGAGCGCCATGCGGCCGTTGTTGGCTCCACAGCAGGCAATGAGGCGATCATCACGGTCGAACATAAGGCCGTTACTTTTTTCCGATGCTGACACATAAACTTGGGTCTCTAATGTTTTAGGATCAAACTTTAGAATCCTTCCCGAAGCTGATTCATCGCTTGGTATGTCACTGAAATAAACTTCTCCGTTTGCTGCTACAGTTACACCTTCGGTGAACTCTCCTTTTTCCCATAAAATTTCCAATTGAGAGTTGGATGGCAGAATGGAGATGTTGCCACTGGGATTTGCTGGTTCTGCATGCATTGCTAACATGCTGAAGGCGTAGCCTAACGCGGCTAACCGTAAAGATTTGTTTGGCATGCAGGTAAGATGACAGTGCTTAGCGCTGCTGGCAATCTGTTGTAACCATCAGTGAGTCAGTTTAGGTTGCCATTGTTCATCGAAAAAACCCGCTGCACTTATGCATTCAGGGTTGCCTGCGTTATATGGTTTAAGTATTTTCGCTAATGCCCAGTCAGGTAGTTTTGGTGTTTGAGTGGCATTGCTCATGTGACCAAACCGACTGAAAGTGAATCCGGAGTTTAGTACGATATACCTCTTTTGGTTTAATGGGTTTGGGTAAATCAAAATGGGTATATGGATGTGCGATGTCGCTTCTGATTGACCGATTTTAAGTGAGTCGCGATTCCATGTAAGTGGTAGTCGATTAATAATTTTAGCAATTATCGAGTTACTTTTGAAATCACCCCAAAGGATGAGGTTGTTGTCTTCTATTTCCTGTGCAGAAAGATCTATGTCTTTTACTATTCTTGGTTTTCCCCGAAATTGCATTTCCCAATCTAGTAGTGCTTGATCAAGCTGTGCAGCTGTCCATACATCGATATGTTTAGTCATTGCTTTACTCGTTGGTTTCACTATCACGAAGCTATCCATAAAGGCGTCATCAATTGGTCCTTGTAATTTTGGTCGCTTGGCTAAACCAATGAATTCAAAACTTCTAACAGCTCTCCACCGGCCAAATGTTTTGATGAAACGTGATTTCCATGAACGATCTGTTTGGACGCGTTCCCCGTTTAGTTCGTGCCCATCTATTATTACTGTAGGATTAACGTTGGGTTTGAGTGGGCAGGTGCCCGATGGCATTGATAAAATGAGTCGGGAGATATTGATTGTGCTTATCTCTATATGTTTATTGCCGATCAATCCGGCTTCGACTCTTGCTGGCATCCAGTGCTCTTGGATTCCGTCTATCTGAACCCATGATTGACGATTGTATCGTAGTGTTCGGGTTGTTAATCGTACTTCAGAAGGTATGGGCTCGCGTCCTTTTGTGATGGTGTTATTAATCCATTCATCGATCTCGGCTTTTGATGTGCTATGGTATTTGTGCCCTGTTTTTGGCCCAATAATATGTTGTAGTGATAAGCCTTCAGCTAACAAAAATTTTTCCATAATTTGAGCGGCTTGAATCTGTTTGTCGTATTCACCGCTATAAGCAATTGTTGAAGTGTTGAACAAGTTGCCAGCATACATGGTAGCGTCATAAAGCCCCCATAATGTACGTTCGTATTTTGGTGGTAGCTCTTTATTGCTGAGGCCTAGATATTCTAGTGACTCAGCAAAGCCTGCACCGGGAGCTGCTGTAATCCAGTTGCTAGCGTGATGAGTTGCAAAGTGCCAGCACCCGGCTCCTCCCATTGAGAATCCTCTTATACTTAGGCGTTCTTTATCTACAGGGTAATTTTTAATTACGTGTTCGAGGGCCTCTATTACATCCATCTCACCGGCGAATTTGAATGCATTACAGAACCGACCATATGGATGCAGCACAATAGTATCAATTGGGTTGAATTGTCCTGGATTGGTTTGACGTTGATGAATGAATTTGAGTTCGCTTAGTTTATTGTCACGGCCGTGCAACCAAATATCCAGTCGACGCTTTCGCCATGGATCAGTGTTGTATGACTGCGGAATTACAAGTCCGTAAGGTTGTATGGAATTATCAATTTTTGAGATGTATCCACGGACTATTAAGCCGGATTTGCGCGTCCAAGGAGATTTGCCTTTAGCGAGTTGTGTTGCTCGAGCGTTTGCTTCTTCGAGAAGACTCTCGGCAATTTTAAATTCATTTTCTTTATAAAAGTTTTTATGGCGTAGTCCCCAGTCGATTGCTTTATAGAAAACTTGTATGTCAGGGATCAAGCGAAGTAACGCCGGGTTTTCTGCATGTTGAATACTTAATTGATCGATCGTTTGGCTGAGCGCGTCAGATCCTTGTCGAAGTGAACGATAAATATTCTCCGGAATATTGATTCCAATCGATGGGACTAGAGGTGTTTTTGCAACGAAATTAGATGAGTTTTTTTTCTCTTCTGCATGTGGGAATACATTGATGCCAAATACAAATATTCCGCACAAACTCAACTGTGATGTTAAACTGAATAAAAATTGCTTTGTCACCAAAAAGATTTTGGAGACAAAGCCGAGTTTATGCAATCGGCTAACTGGATTAATCAGTTTAAAATACGACTGCCTTCTGAAAGGAAGATACCTTTGAAGTTCATTTCCAAAGCTTGTGGGTTAGAAGCTTTATCGAGAGCTTCTTCCTTTGTGATGATACCATCTTTAACTAGTTGGAAAAGCGATTGGTTGAAGTTTTGCATTCCATCGTCAGTGCCGGTTTCGATTGCGGCATGAAGTTTTTCAGTTCTGTTTTCAGTGATTAGTTTGGTTATTGTCGGAGTATTTATCATTATTTCGATTGCGGGCACTACACCGCCATCCTCACGTACTGCCATTCGTTGCACTATGATTGCTTTAAGAGTTCCGACCATTTGTTTGCGAACCTGTTCTCGTTCATCAGATGGGAAAAAATCTAGCACACGTGAAATCGATTGTGGTGCATCAATGGTATGTAGAGTAGACATGACCAAATGGCCTGTATCGGATGCGCTCATAGCTGCTCGGAAACTCGTGGCATCACGCATCTCACCTACCATAATTATATCAGGATCCTGCCGCATTACATGCTTCAGGCCGTGTTCATATGAAGGCGTGTCTAAGCCAACTTCGCGTTGCTCTATAACACAACCTTTATCTTCGAACACATATTCCACTGGATCTTCGAGTGTAATAATATGCCGTTTCATGTTCGAATTTATGTGATCTATCATACCGGCGAGAGTAGTGGATTTCCCGCTTCCTGTGGTTCCAGCTACAAGAACAATCCCTCGCGGTTCTTCAGCGATTGATTTTATGATTTCCGGTAGATTCAGGGTTTCTAGCTTTGGAACTTCAGCGACTACATAACGCATAGCCAAGCACCATTTACCTAGCTGCTGAAAGCAGTTAGTCCGAAATCTGCCAATTCCTTCTAGAAAGTACGAAAAGTCAATTTCGCGATCTGCTTCGAGTCGAGGTAAGAAGTGTTCAGGGATTATTTCCCTAATGACCTTGTCCATCCAATCTTGAGTTGGGATTTCTCCGCCCTCCAGCGTTACTAACTGACTGCTTATACGGCAAACTACCGGTGAACCCGGTTTTATGTGAACATCAGAAGCGCCGCCTTCAACTGCGACTTTCAGAATCTTTTTAAATTTTTCCATTTCAAAAGTGAAGTGGAGGAGACCAAGAATTGATCAATGGAGCAAGTGCCAAAAAAACATCCATCGCTTCAGTATCATCAAAATAGAGGTCGGTGGGAGAGGTTTAAAAAGTTGATCAAGTCCCTATTGGGGAACTTTACCATTCAATCACTGCCGCCCCCCAAGTGAGTCCAGCCCCGAAAACGAGCAGCAAAATCAAGTCGCCTCGTTTTACTCGTCCTTGTTGAACGGCTTCGTCTAAAGCAATGGCTACTGAGGCGGCAGAGGTGTTCCCATAGCGTTCTAAATTGCTGTAAACCTGATCTTCACTTGCGCCTAAACGATCGCGAACGGCTTTTAGAATCCGCATGTTGGCTTGGTGAGGTATGATGCATTTGATTTGGCTGATATCTAATTCGCACCTAGTTAAAGCTTCTTTTGAGGCTTTTGTCATTGCTGTTACAGCATTTTTGAACACTTCTTGTCCATCCATTTTAAGATAGTGTAGTCGGTCTGAAACCGACTTATCGGTTGCTGGATGAAGGCTGCCGCCTCCTGGCTGGGAAAGAATGGAAGCCTTACGTCCGTCAGCTCCCATACACGCCGTGAGTAGTCCATGAGTGTTTTCTCGATTCTGTAGGACGGCCGCGCCTGCTCCATCGCCAAACAAAATACAAGTACCACGGTCTTGCCAATCGGTAATTGAGGAGAGTTTTTCAGAGCCGATTACTAGCACGGTGTCGTAGGTTCTTGACATTATGAACTGTTGGCCGATTTCAAGTGCATAAACAAATCCAGAGCATGCGGCTTCAATATCGAAAGCCGCTGCATTAAATGCTTCTATCTTTTGTTGTACTAAACATGCAGTTGCAGGGAAAGGCATGTCAGGAGTAATCGTGGCAAGAATGATTAGATCAACATCAACTGGATCAACTTTTGCTCGCTCTAGTGCAATCGTAGCTGCTTTAGCTGCCATATCTGAGGTGAATTCATCCTCAGCTGCAATACGACGTTCATGTATTCCTGTGCGAGAAAGGATCCATTCGTCAGTTGTATTCACTAATTTTTCCAGGTCGGAGTTAGTCAGCACTTTTTCAGGCACATAAGAGCCGACGGCTGAAATGGAGCAGGTTCGACCGATAAAGTCGTGTTTAGCTCTCGGATTTTTGAAGTCGGATTTGGTCATGTTTATGCCGCAACCTAATTTTTCGCGTTAGTTGGCAATTTGTCGTTGGCTTTGGCTGCTGCGTCAATAATTAGTTTATTAATATTATGATCTACAGCTTCGACTGTATTACATATGGCATTGTAAATCGCCAGACTACTAGCAGAACCGTGTGCGATTGTTACTGTTCCGTTGACCCCTAGGAGTGGGGCGCCTCCTACATTATCAGGATCTACCCGTTTCTTTAATGAACGTAAGGCTTTCTGGGAGAGTAATGCTCCTACTTTAGGGATTAGCCCTGCACTGAGTTCATCTTTTAGCCAACCCATCATTACTCCTGCAAGCTGTTCACAGGATTTTA
>Ga0066836_10000290_pt1 | contig 23104 bp, 19 predicted proteins | sample ETNtaG_18_FD_71568 | JGI IMG/M metagenome (GOLD analysis project Ga0066836, IMG submission 71568) | Marine microbial and viral communities from oxygen minimum zone, Eastern Pacific Ocean - ETNP201302SV91 | ecosystem: Environmental > Aquatic > Marine > Oceanic | place: Pacific Ocean: Eastern... | reverse complement strand
TTTAGGTATTCTCCCTGGTGCTGGTGGAACGCAACGATTGATGCGGTTAGTTGGGATTACAAAAGCTAAAGAAATTAATTACTCGGGTCGACAAGTTAAAGCAGCTGAAGCAGAACAGATAGGGCTTGTTTCGGCTGTCTTCCCTGACGAGGAATGTTACCCGAAGGCAATCGAAGCAGCTGAAGAGTACGCGAAGGGTCCTAAATCTCTTCAGTTTATTAAACGGGCGATGATGCAAGGTCTTTCAATGCCCTTAGAGGAAGCCGTTAAAGTTGAAGCTGAGGCATTCGGCGATTGTTTTGAGACAGAGGATCGTTTAGTTGGTGTGCAAAGCTTTATTGAACATGGGCCCGGGAAAGCAGAATTTAATCGGAAATGAGATAGATAGTGTCCTTACATCCGAAACCTCGGGATTTAAAAACAATCCGTACTGAAGACCCTATTGAGCTTTCTTCAAAAGTTATTGATGAAGGCACAGCAACTGAACCCACCAACCGAGTGACGAACCAATTAAGCGTCATTGATGAGGGCATCGCCGTCATTGAGTCTTTTAGTCATATGGTCGTTTTCAAAACCGATGATGGACTTGTTACCTTTGATGCAAGTGGTGAGCTAAGCGGGGTTGCCGTTGTTAATTCCTTACGTGCGTGGAGTACAGATGAGATTCACTCTTTGGTATATACCCACGGGCATCTAGACCATGTTGGCGGCTCCGGTGCAATTATTGCTGACGCCGAAGACCGTAATTATCGCCATCCGACAGTATTCGGCCATGAAAATGTTCCGCAGAGACTTCAGCGTTATCAGCAGACAAATAATTGGAATACGTTAATTAATCGAAGACAATTTGGTGGAGTGTCTCCAAAGCATGGGATGGGGCTGACATCAGATTCTCCTTTATTTGTGCCAGAGGGAACTGTTTGGCCTGATGTCGTATATCAAGATGAGATGAAATTATCAGTTGGCGGTCTCAATATAGAATTTAATCATGGAAAGGGAGAGACCGATGACCACACATGGGCTTGGATCCCTTCACGGAAGACTCTAGTTACCGGCGATCTTGTTATTTGGGTGTTCCCAAATGCGGGGAATCCACAGAAAGTTCAACGGTACCCGCTTGAATGGGCGGCCGCGCTTAGGCAAATGATGGCCTTTGATGCTGAATTACTTCTGCCCGCCCATGGGCTGCCAATTTCAGGGAAAGATCGAATAAATCGTGTGCTTGGAGATATCGCCGATGTGTTAGAGAAATTAGTTTCTGACACTTTGGAGCTTATGAATAGAGGCGAGCAATTAAATAACATTGTTCACGAGGTAAAAGTTGACAAAGATATGTTAGAACTTCCATGGCTGAAACCTCTTTACGATGAACCTGAATTTGTAGTTAGAAATATCTGGCGAAAGTACGGAGGATGGTGGGATGCTGACCCTGCTTCTCTGAAGCCATCACCTCAAAAAGTCCTAGCTGAAGAACTTGCTTTTCTTTCTGGAGGAGTTGAGAAACTTGTTGAACGTGCGCAATCGTTAGCATCTAACGGTGATTTACGACTTGCATGTCATTTGATTGAGTTTGCTGCTGAGGCCTCTCCGGAGAACAAAGTAGTCCATGGGGCACGAGCTGAAATTTATCGTTTACGAAGGTCTACTGAGAGTAGTTTAATGAGTAAGGGTATTTTTGCTGCTGCGATGAGGGAATCTGAAGAGATAGCGAAATCTGTGCCAGATCAAGAACATTGATTGAAGAGGGAAGCTCTCTTGGCCGAGTTCCAAGAAAAGTAAAAATCCTTTTAACAGCCTCGTTCTTCTCTGCTTTAGCAACTGTAGGGCAGATTACGATAGTTGGAAAACAGGTTTACGACATGACCGGTAGCGAACTTAATCTTGGTTTGCTTGGCCTTGCTGAATTTCTTCCGTTAGCTCTTCTGTCTCCGTTTACTGGCCCAATCGCTGATCGATTTGATAGGAGAAAGGTTTTTAGTCTTGCGTTATTAGCAGAAGCGCTTACATCATTCCTGTTGTTCCTATATGTTGCTTCTGAACCGAACTCGGTTCTTCCAATCTTTGGGTTAATAGCTCTTTTCGGAGTTTCGAGAGCCTTCGCTATGCCAGCTAGCCGCGCCTTACCTATTGATTGGGCTCCTGATGATGTCGTTGAAAGGGTCGTTGCTTTGAAATCGGTTGCATTTCAAGCAGGGATAATTGTAGGACCAGCCCTATTTGGATTCATATTTGTAGCTGGGGCATCATTCCCGTATCTCGCTGCTGTTGTTTCCTACTTGATAGCAAATTTATTACTGCTAACCGTTGGTCCTTCTTCGATAAAGAGGTTAGCTACGACGGGTGGTCGTCAAGCATTTCGCGATGCTCTTGTAGGATTGAAATTTATTAGGAAAAGCCCAGTCCTATATGGCGCTATCTCTCTCGACCTTATAGCCGTCCTTTTCGGAGGAGCCGTAGCATTGCTACCAGCTATAGCTGAAGACCGACTCGGAGTTGGAGCGGTCGGACTGGGTTGGCTTCGCGCTGGCGTTGGGATCGGAGCGACCTTAGTAGCGGTGACGCTTTCGGTACGTCCGCTTCGCAGGCATATCGGTAAATCACTTCTCACAGCTGTCGCTGTTTTCGGTTGTGGAACAATTGTTCTTGGCTTAGCAACGAATTTTGTTGTTGCTTTCGTTGCTCTGATGGTCCTCGCAGGCGCGGATGCAGTCTCGGTGTATATACGAGCAAGCCTTGTTCCGTTAGCCACTCCAGAAGAAATGCGAGGTCGGGTCTTGGCAGTAGAAGGGGTTTTTATCGGTGCTTCAAATGAGCTAGGTGCAGTTGAATCTGGGTTAACAGCCGCGGCATTTGGACTTGTTGGAGCAATCCTCTTCGGAGGAGTCGGAACATTGGCAGTTGTCGTTATTTGGTGGCGATTCTTTCCAGCGCTGCGTAATGTACAGAATTTTTCAGAAGTGAAACCCGATTCAAGTTAATCCGCATTAAGAAAGGATTTTTGAGAACCACGCATCTCGCCGTTCCGTGAACAACTCTACGTACGGGGAAGGGAACCAATTGAAGGCATGGGGTGCTCTTGGGAAAACATCAATTTCGCAACTATTCCCAGCGACGCGCCACCGATTCGCTAGAAACAATGTGTCATCAAGGAGGTGATCAGAAGAACCAACACAGAAATACGCTGGCACAAGTTCCCTCAAATCAGCATATGTTGGGGAAACAGAAGGATCACGACGGTCTTCTAAGCCCATCTCCGGAAGATACAATCCCACCATAAGCTCAATTATTTCTGGAGATAGAACATCAAAGTCATCAACGATTGGACGCTTCCCTAGCTGAGACGGTGATTGGCTCCAATCAAAAACACCAAAGACAAGATTTGCTCCTAGAAATCGATTTATTGCTGCGCTACCCTCTGACTCTTTTACTCGAAGCAATGTCAACGCGGCGAGGTAAGCTCCAGCTGATTCACCACCGATCAATAAATTCTTAGTTCCGAATTTGGCTACACTATTTTCCAATAACCATGTGGCTACAGCGAAACAATCATCAGGACCTGCTGGGAATGGGAACTCTGGTGCGAGCCGGTAATCAACTGAAACTACCGATAGAGCAAACGTATTAGATAAGTGGCGGTTCTCTGTATCTGCCATAAAGGCACTCCCAGAAACCATTCCACCCCCATGGAAATGTAAGTACACTCCTTGAGGCTTTGTATTTGGAATCATTACGCGACAAGGAACGCCATTTATTTCAATCTCTTCAACGTGTTCATCAAGTGGAACCGGGGTCGCGGCAAGGTTTTCTCGTATCTGATTGACGTAATCTTCCGCTGAAAGAGATGGACTCGCATCATTATTGGTCTCACTGGGAGAGGGTTGAAACTCCTTCAGTAACTTTTGTAGTTCGTCACCGTACGCATCCCAGTCCTTGGGCCAAAGATTCATGATTCTCCCTTTCGTTGGCTATTCTTTCAAATTTAAAGCGATTTGAGAAATCAGGTCTATGGAAGCATTGCACCAAATGGCACAGGGTAGTGGCAGAATGTGCATATGGATGACCCGTCAGAGCAACAGAGCAACCCTATGTCTTTATCCGACTCAGCTATGTGGTCATTTTTCATTCAAGAACTAAGCGATAAAGAGCTAAGTCAATTGCAGATAGAAATGCAAAATGAGGTTAGGCGTAGAGCTATTCAATCCGGCGACCACGATGCCATCATTAAACAGGCATTTGAAATAGGGTTTGAACGATCAGGTCTAGGGGTAATGCCGTGGATCGAAGGTCAATTAATTATCTGCCCTGGATCTCTGATTTCAAGAAACTCGACAAATCATCGTTGCCGTTTCGTGAGTGTCAATGAAGAATGGGTTTGGCAGTCAGGGCATTTAATTACTGAGACTAAACGACCTAGCCCTGGAACTGGCAAGGGATTCAGAGCTATAGCGCTTATCCCAGTGATAGAAGGATTAGAGATTGATATCGTGAGCGGGAAAATGCAATCAGGCCAGCACCGTGCAGAGAAAGTTATATCGTTTGAGATTCTAGAGGGTGAACTTTCAGAAGTGAGCCAACGCGTAATCCCCATTGATGGGATGCATCATTAGTCGGATTAGGCTGCACCTCTGGGAATTCCATGGAAAGGGGAACCAGCATCTTGGTATTTTTGGTAAAGATCAAAGAATTCTTCACCAAATGGATCTCCACCCCGCAAAGGCATGCTCGCGCGGACAATAGTGAAATCAAGTGGAGCTAGTTCGGCTGCTTTATCAAAATGCAGATCTGCTTCGCTTAGTTGATTTTTTCGCTTTAGGTGAACTGCGACCCTGAAATGAAGTCTGGCTTGGATTTCCTCTTCAGAGAGATCAGGGACAACATAAGATGCATCTCTAGGTAACGTTCCATCTTGCACCCAGTCTCGGACCTGTTGCATATGGGTTTCTCTGCTAATGCCAGTTATCTCTGTAAACGTGTCAGTTCCAAATTCACTTGCTGCTGGTCGAGAAATTATTCCTGCTTCATCTATCCAAATTACGGATGGGACGTTACTTATTGCGTAAAGTTCGGTAAGAATATGGTCTTTGTCCATAAGGACCGGATAGGTGGTATCTTTTGCGAGTTCTTGAATAGCTTCGATATTCTCATCTATAGCTACTGCTACGACCATGAAACCTTGATCGGAAAGTTCTTCGTGGAGTTCCTGCCAGCCTGGCAGGTCAAATGCGCACCCTCACCAACTAGAAAATGCGACAAGGAGACGCTTCTTCCCTGCCCAGTCAGACATGGATCGATCAATTCCTGAGATATCTGGAAGCGTAAAGTTCGGAGCAACACGGTCTTTCAACGCTTTTGATCGCACATCGTGTGCTTGGCCAATTGCTATCATGCCAACATCTGGTGCGGAAAGACTGGGATGGCCAACGAGGGTAGCTACGTCTTTGAGATTCATGGAGTCGCCTTCGCCAAAATTAACACTGTCTTCAATGGGGATACATGCATCGTTTTTGCAGAGGCCTTCAGGTTTGACTTGCCATCCGAGAACTGTTTCAAGATCTTCAGGAGTCACGTAAGGTTCACCATCTATCCAAGTCCCTTGCAAAGCAGTTGTTTCTTGTGAGAGGACAATAACTTCATCTAGTTTTTCCATGTTTATCTCCTTAGGGTTTCAGGGTTAATCGCAAAGAGCGAATTTGATCCACTTGTTGTAGAAGCTAATAGCCCATTTACTTGCGGTAATAGCTGTTGGCTAAAGAATCTAGCAGTTTCTATTTTTGCTTGGAGGAAATCTTCCTTTCCAGTACTCTCATCAAGAAGTTCCTGCGCTCTAAGTGCTGATTTCGCTAAAAGCCAGCCACCGACGGTAGTTCCGAACATGCGCAAGTAGGGGGTTGCACCTGCAAGTCCTGCGTCAGTGTTTCCGCCACCGTTCTCCAAAAGCCATTCGCTAGCTGATTTGAGACTTTGGTGTGCTTCTTTTAGTTGTTCACCAATTTCCTCTAAGTCGTTCTCCATTAGTTTTTTTGTAGTTTCATCAATTTGATCAAGTAGTTCAAATACGACTTCGCCGTTGCGCATACCTAATTTGCGTCCGACAAGATCAATTGCTTGAATCCCGTTAGTGCCTTCGTAAATTCCGGCGATTCGGATATCTCGGTAATGTTGGGCTGCCCCGGTTTCTTCAACAAATCCCATTCCTCCATGTATCTGGATCCCTAAGCTCGTCATCTCATTACCTAGATCTGTGCACCAGCCTTTTGAAAGGGGGGTTAGGAGGTCAGTTAACTCTTTCCCTTGCTCTCGTTCAGATTCGTCTGGATGATTGTGGGCAATGTCAATAGCCTTTGCGTTGAGGTAGATTAAACAGCGCATAGCTTCTATGTAGGCTTTCATCGTCATCAACATTCGTCTCACATCTGGATGTTCAATTATCAACGCCGATTCTCCCTTCGGAGTATCAGCACGTCTTCCTTGACGTCTTTCTAATGCGTATTCCAAGGCTTGTTGGTATGCGCGATCAGTGACTGCGAGTCCTTCCAACCCAACAGCAAGGCGTGCTTGGTTCATCATTGTGAACATGTAGCGCATCCCAGAGTTCTCATCCCCGACAAGGTAACCTTCGGCCCCTCCATTATCGCCAAATTGCAGAACGCAGGTCGGTGAAGCATGGATACCAAGTTTGTGTTCAATTGACAGACATTTCACGTCATTCTTTTCACCTAAACTTCCATCATCGTTCACAATAAATTTTGGGACGACGAAAAGGCTAATGCCTTTCGTTCCAGGAGGGGCGTTTGGTGTTCTAGCTAAAACTAGGTGAATAATATTCTCGGTAAGGTCATGTTCGCCCCAGGTAATGTAGATTTTTTGTCCGCTAATGAGGTAAGTTCCATCTTCTTGCAACTCCGCTTTCGTTGTAAGAGCGCCAACATCAGATCCAGCTTGTGGTTCGGTTAGGTTCATCGTCCCAGCCCATTCGCCGGTAATTAATTTAGGCAACCATGCAAGTTTCTGGCTTGGGTCTCCATGTGCTGCAAGCGCATGAATGGATCCTTGTGTCAACATTGGGTTCAACGACAGTGCCATGTTGGCAGCTGTAAGCATTTCGGTCACAGCGATTCCTACCAGCCATGGGAATCCTCCGCCACCGTATTCGGGATCAAAACTGATAGCACCCCAACCTGAATCAACGTATTGTGCGTAAGCTTCTTTAAAGCCTGTTGGAGTAGAGACAGTACCATCCTGATTTAAAGTGCTTCCTTCTGAATCCCCGACCTTATTAGTGGGCGAAATAACTTCATTGAAGAACCGGCCTGCTTCGTCAAGGATGTCATCAAGGGATTCAAGACCGACCTCAGCGAAAAGAGGGAAATTGGTTAGGGAGGAAACGTCGACAACCTCCTTAAGGGCAAATTTCATATCATCTAATGGAGGAGAGTATTCACTCATAGATCCCTTTCTGGAACTAGTAAATTGAGCTTAGTTCTTCCATGATGCTACCCACACGATTAGACGCCCGACTCGCTGAAACAATAATTTATTGAGTTTCATAGTTTAAGGCAAAAGAACTTACGCTCTTCTCGCATATTATTATGAGGTCATGAAGTTACTTAATTTCATAGAGATCGGTGATGCAATTGAGCGATGAATCAGGAGAGAAGGCCCTTCACGATGTGAAGATATTTGATTCAGGAAAGTTTCTTGGGTACTTCTCGTTGTCAATAGATAAAGGTGAAGCTTTAACAAGTGATTCTTGGAAGGGCCATATTCGAGGTTCGGATTATCTGGTCTGGGGCCTCAATCATAGAAAAGTAGTTTTGCAATTTGAAGACGGGACACAAATAGCTGTTGTTGTTCGTTCAGGTGGACGAATCGTTCCTGCGAACAGTCGCAGAAAGTCTTAATCGTTAAGAAGAGAATTCATGATTGATTTTGCGGCCTCCGCTGGTGAGATAGCTCTGTCAAGGACGGCATCAATCTTTGCTTGGCCAAATTCGGTAGCAAGAACTTCTTTGGCTGTTGCCCCAATCAGTAATTCGACGCGATTCTGTATTTCCATCAAAGTTCTTTGTTCCTGACGAACCTTGATGGAGCCTGTACTTTTAAGATGGCTAGCATGATTTTCTATCGCTTCTATAATTTCTTGGGATCCGGTTCCTTCTAAAGAATTCGCCATAATGATAGGTGGCCGGTAGCCAGTTTTTTCCTCAAGGCCAGAAATGTGTCCGAGGTCAAGCATGAGATCTAAATCTCTTCTTGCATCGTTGGCTCCAGGCCTGTCTGACTTGTTTACAACAAAAATATCCGCTACTTCTAGAAGGCCTGCTTTATTTGCTTGTACTGCATCTCCCATACCTGGTGTCACTACAACAACGGTTGTGTCGGCTGCACCTGCCACGTCTACTTCGACTTGACCTACGCCGACGGTTTCGATGATGACAGGTTTATAGCCGACTGCGTCAAAGAGTTGTATCGCTGCTGGAACTGCTAAAGCTAAACCCCCGGAGTGTCCTCGTGTTGCCATTGAGCGAATAAAGGAATTCTCGTCAGTGAGGTCATCCATTCTGATTCGGTCGCCGAGAATAGCTCCTCCTGTGAGTGGGGAAGAAGGGTCGACTGCAAGAACTGCTGTGTTGTGACCGGTCTGTGAGAATAGTTCAATTAATCTGCCCGTTAGTGTTGATTTCCCCGACCCTGGAGCTCCGGTAATCCCGATCACATGTGTGCTTCCGGCTTTTTGATGTGCAAGTCCTGCGACAGTGTCTGCTACTTCTCCGCCTCTTTCTATCAGGGTTAAGAGTTTTCCTAAGCTCCGTCTTTGACCAGATAACGCAGCTTCAAAAAGCTGGGGGATAGTTTCTTTGGAAGGTTTCACGTTTCATCTCGAGCCGAGATGGTGTCGCGAACAGTTGAAACTACCTCCTCAGCTGAAGCACCTGGTCCCAATACGGCAGCAACCCCAGATTTAAGTAGTTCTTCAACATCTTCATCTGGGACGATTCCACCAATTATTAGTGGGATATCTAATCCAGCATCGCTTAGTGCCGCAGTCATCTTAGGGCCAAGGGTAAGGTGCCCAGCATTGTGCATCGATAATCCGATAGCGTCAGCATCTTCTTCTTCGGCAGCTGCGATTATACTGCTCGTCGTTTGACGCAGGCCTAAATAAATTACTTCCATTCCTGCATCACGAAGGATACGAGCGACTACCTTGATTCCTCTGTCATGGCCATCTAGTCCTAATTTGGCAAGAATTACTCTGTATTGCTGGCCGCTCATTGAGATGTTCTCCTTTGTGGTTTCTTAAAGATCAAACTATTGCCCTTTCAACGTAGGTTCCAAAGACTTTTTCCATAGCAGCGGCGATCTCTTCTTCGGTTGCGTATGTTTTTACGGCTTCAATGATCGCTGGCATAAGATTTCTTGTTGCGTCGGAGGCTACTTCTGTAATGACTCTTAACGCATCATCAACCTGATCTTGATTTCGTTGCGATTTGATGTCTTGTAGTCGTTTCAGTTGATATTCCTCAGTTTCTGCTCCGATTCGTAGAAGGTTTCGATCTTCTGGATTATCTCCTTCAGTGAAGTCATTTACGCCAACTATGATACGTCTCCCAGCATTGACTTCGCGCTCAAACCTATACGCTGCGTCAGCGATTTCTCCGACAAAGTATCCATTCTCTATGCCGGCAAAAGTTCCTTCAAGAATTGAACCATCGCCTATTTCTTCTAGATGGGAGAAGATAGCTTCTGCTTGTCGCTCCATTTCGTCTGTCATCCATTCGACGTAGGGGGCTCCTCCTAGAGGATCAGCTACATTTACGACACCAGTTTCATGTGCCACGATCTGTTGAGTTCTTAGGGCGATACGTGCTGCATCTTCAGTTGGGAGCGCGAGCGCTTCGTCAAAGCTATCGGTGTGTAATGACTGGGTGCCTCCAAGAGCTGCAGCGAGAGCTTGAATGCCGACCCTAGCTATATTTATTTCAGGCTGTTGAGCTGTTAAGGATACGCCAGCTGTTTGGGTGTGGAATCTACAGAACATAGCGCGTTCATCGGTTGCCCCATAGCGTTCTTTCATCCAGCGGGCCCAGATTCTTCTTGCTGCCCGAAACTTTCCGATCTCTTCAAAGAAGTCACTGTGGCTATTGAAGAAGAAACTCAGTCTTCGCCCAAAATCATCAACGTTTTGCCCTGCAGCGATAGCTGCTTCAACGTAGGCGAATCCATTAGCTAAGGTGAAGGCGAGTTCTTGAGCTGCTGTGCTTCCCGCTTCACGAATGTGGTATCCGGAGATAGAAATTGGATGCCATTTGGGCATTTCAACTGTTGTGTATTTCACCATGTCGGTAATGATTCTCATGGAGGGTCGAGGAGGGTAGATATATTCTTTTTGAGCTTGGTATTCTTTCAAAATATCATTTTGGATAGTTCCAGCTAGTTGATCGGGTTTGACGTCATTTTGCTCAGCAACAGCGACGTACATGGCGAGCAAAGTTGCTGCCGGCCCGTTTATGGTCATTGAAGTGGAGACTGCCGATAGATCAATATCTGCGAAGAGATCTTCCATGTCTGAGAGCGTATCTATTGCTACGCCAGCTCTTCCGACTTCTCCAAGTGACCATTCACTGTCAGAGTCTCGACCCATAAGCGTGGGCATGTCAAAGGCAGTTGATAACCCAGTACCTCCATTTCTTAAGAGCTCTTTGAATCGGAGGTTCGTATCTTCGGCAGTTCCAAATCCAGCGAACATCCGCATGGTCCATAATCTTGAGCGATACATGGAAGGATATATCCCTCTGGTGTAAGGATATTGGCCGGGGAAAAGGTCATCTCCATATACGGGATCAACAGGGATCCCAGACATTGTTTCAAATGGTACGTCTCTCAATTTGGCTTTGTCGTAGTCTGATTGCCACGCCTCTTGTGGATTACGATTTGAACTTTCTTCTGCTCCCACTGAAACTCCTTGTAGATCTAATCGAATTTATTCTAGACGGAAAGGGAACCTAAACTCTTCTTGCCAACATATTCAAAGATACCTTCCTAGCAGTTGTGAGCTAATCAGAATCTCACCTAGCCTAGGTTTCATCAACGACATGTGGGGAAAGTGTGTATCAAGAGTTACGGCAAGCATGGGAAGAACTCACCGCTAATGGTGCCCAGTTCGAGTTAGAAGAAGTAAGTGTTGAGGGAAATTCAACTCTTTCCTACAAAAATCAAGTTCCTTCCTTACGTGAATTTTGGCTTGCGAGTCGTCGTTTTGGTGAACGGGATTATCTTGTGTATGGAAACGAGCGCCTAACGTACTTTGATGCTCACCAGCAGGTCGCAAATGTAGCGAATTGGTTTCTGGATCATGGGGTTATGTCTGGCGATAGGGTAGCGATTGCAATGCGTAACTATCCAGAGTGGATGGTTGCTTATTGGGCGTGTGTCAGTATTGGAGTGACGTGTGTTGGGATGAATGCTTGGTGGGCAACACCCGAATTGGAATACGCGATTGAAGATGCAACTCCAAAAACGATCATCGTGGATCAAGAACGCCTAGATCAACTGCTTACGCTTCCGGAGGTAGTTGAAACGCTTCATGTCATTGCTGTACGGTCAGGAAGCACTGATTCCCAAGTTGTTCATTGGGGATCACTAATTTCTGGAAAAACTGAGTTGCCAGAAGTAGAAGTGCAACCTGACTCTGATGCGTGTATTTTTTATACGTCTGGGACTACAGGAAGGCCGAAAGGAGCGCAGCTAACTCATCGTGGTTGTGTGGCTAACGCAATGAGCCTCGCCTTCGCAAATATTGTCCAAGCGAAAGCCACATCTCTGGCTAATAAAGATGGTAATGATAAATCTCATAAAGAAATATCTGAACAAGCAGCAGCACTTGTGATAACGCCATTGTTTCACGTAACAGCTAATAATTGTGTTGCTCATTCAATGACTATGGCTGGTGGGAAGCTCGTTCATATGTACAAATGGGAACCAGGTGAAGCATTAAAGCTTATTGAATCTGAAGGGATTACTGCATTGAGTGGTGTGCCGGTTATGGCAAGAGAACTCATTTCTCATCCGAATTTTTCATTAACAGATACATCTTCGTTAAAATCTGTTGGCGGTGGTGGGGCGCAACTCCAACCAGACCTTGTCAAAAAGATAGAAAAGACAGTTGCTTCTGCTCGACCTAGTACTGGGTATGGGATGACTGAGACGTGCGGCATAATTACTGCTATAGCGGCGGATTTTTTCTTAGATAAACCTGAAAGCGCTGGACCAGCTATGCCTTGTTTCGAAGCGCAATGTTTTGATGACGAGGGAGTTCCCGTTGAGAGTGGAGAACTAGGGGAGTTATGGGTTCGTGGAGCCCAAGTAATCCGTGGATATTTGAATCGACCCGAAGCGACATCTGAAACCATTACCAATGGTTGGTTGCATACCGGTGACATAGCAAGAATCGACAACGAAGGCTTTATCTATATTGTTGACCGTAAGAAAGACATGGTTCTTCGAGGCGGAGAAAATATCTATTGCGCAGAAGTTGAATCTGTTATTTTTGAGCATCCTTCAGTCAGTGAAGTTTCTGTTTTTGGCGTTCCTGATGACCGGCTAGGAGAAGAAGTAGGGGCTGCTGTTTACTTGAAGAATGGAGAGGCGGTGACAGCAGAGGAACTCAGATTTTTTCTAGATAGCCGCATAGCGAAACATAAGATTCCGAAATATGTATGGTTTACACAAAGTCCTCTTCCTCGCAATGCGAGCGGAAAATTTCTTAAGCGCGAACTACGAGAGAAGCTTGAGCTAGCTGATTCCTCATGAGATGGAGGGGTATCAGTGGAATAAATCTTTATGCGTGTTTGTGTTATAGGATTAACAAGAGAAATGGCCTTAGGAGGGTGACATTATGGAATTAGGTATATTCGGTTCAGCAAAAACTGTTATAGAACTCAAAGAGCAAGTACAAGCTGCAAACAGCCTCGGGTATGGGACTTTTTGGACGCCACAAGTTTTTAATTTGGATGCATTGACTGCGCTCGCTGTAATAGCTGAATCTGTTGACAAAATTCGTTTGGGGACATCAGTAGTTCCAACGTACCCTCGACATCCAATGATGCTTGCACAGCAAGCGTTAACAGTTAACCAGGTTTCTGGGGGGCGTTTAGATTTAGGTATAGGTCTTTCTCATAAGCCGGTAGTAGAAGGCATGTGGGGCATTTCATTTGATGGTCCGGTAGGTCATATGAGTGACTATTTGAAAATACTTATGGCGCTTCTCCATGATGGAGTGATTTCTCATGGCGGGAAGCACCTTACGAGTCGGGGCGGCATAGATGTACCAGCAGATCCTCCTCCAGTTCTTGTCGCTGCGTTAGGACCGCAGATGCTGAAGTTAGTTGGTAAGACTGCTGATGGGACTTCGACGTGGATGACCGGTCCTGAAACAATCCGTACGCATGTTTCCCCAGTTATTAATGAAGCCGCCGAGTCAGCTGAAAGGCCGCCCCCGCAAATCATTACTGCTGTCCCAGTCTGTATTACGGCTGACAAGGAAGCGGCTGAAGAATCAGCGAGAAGAGATTTTGGTTTCTATGGAGATCTTCCCTCCTATAGGGCAATGCTTGATAGAGAAGGTCTTGAGAACTCCTGGGATATAGCATTAAGTGGAAGTTTTGAAGAAGTTGCTGACGGGTTAGAGAAGTATGTTGAAGCTGGAGCTACGCAGGTGGTTGCGGCAGTGTACGGTCCCCAAGGGTCACACAAAGAGACTGTTTCCCAGTTAGCTCAATTACTTTAAATTAATCTGCTGGGGGCCAGAGGATCTCACCCGAGGTGGTATGTTCTTCATTCTCATCTAGGTGAGGGAAGTGGCATGCAACCCAATGATCCCGATCGTTGATCTGCCTGACCTGAGGTTCTTCCGCGGCGCATTTCTCAGTTGCTCTGGGACAACGAGTACGGAACCGGCATCCACTCGGAGGATTAATGGGAGAGGGGAGTTCACCTTCTAGAATATCTTGATTCCCACTGTGCTTATTGTTGGGGTCGGGAATAGCTGCGAGTAAGAGTCGAGTGTAGGGGTGAGCAGGTTCTTCGTAGAGTAGGTCTCCATCTCCTATTTCGCAGAGTTTTCCTAAATACATTACGGCAACTCGATCGCTAACGTTTTTTACGACAGATAGATCATGGCTGATAAAAAGGAGAGTCAAACCATACCGGATTTTCATGTCTTCAAGCATGTTCAGAATACGCGCTTGTACAGACACATCCAAAGCGGAAACTGGCTCGTCGCAAATGATTATTTTAGGATCAAGGATTAGCGCTCGGGCAATAGAAATGCGTTGACATTGGCCGCCAGAATACTCATGCGGACGTTTCGTTAATGCCTCTTCAACATCCAGCCCCACAGCCTTAATAATTTCAACGACACGATCTTCGGTTAAATCTTCGTTGGATTTACTCCAAATATTGATGCCTTCACTAACAATATCGAAAACAGATCTCCGCGGGTTCAGGGAACTAATAGGATCCTGGAAGATCATTTGGATATCTGGACGGATGTTTCGTAATTCTTCGCCTTTTAGTTTGGTGATGTCATCCCCGTTAAATTCAACGGACCCAGATGCTGGCTTAGGTAGTTGGATTACGGCCCTAGCAGTAGTTGATTTTCCGCAACCAGATTCTCCGACAATTCCTAGGGTTTCGCCTTCAGCTATGTCAAAACTTAAGTCAGTGACAGCGTGAACTTTCGTGTTGCGACTTACGGGGAACTCAACAACAAGATTTTGTACTGAAAGAAGAATATTTGGATCACCTGCTCGTAAGTGTGCTGTGCCTGAACCTGCCATCAGGCCACCTTACCTTTCCGGATTTGTAAGCCAGTGGCGGTGTGTCCACGTTTCTGATTTTTCTCCAGTGCTTCTTGTCCTTGCGGGGTTTTTGTTGGAAAGTAGCACGCGAATCGGTGGTTACCGTTGTAGGTCATAGGGGGGGTTTCGGTTAAACATTTTTCTTGTGCGTATGTGCAACGCGGGGCGAACCTGCATCCAATTGGGGGGTCAACAATATCTGGGGGGGTTCCTGGAATCGGGTTTAGTCGGGTGTGTTTTTTGTGATGCAGATGTGGTATCGATGAAAATAGCGCTTCCGTATACGGGTGTAACATGTTTTCAAATAACTCTTCGGTTGGGGCATGTTCCATTACATGTCCTCCGTACATGACAAGGATCTCATCAGCGCGCCCTCGAGCAACTCCGAGATCATGCGTAATTAGGACCATGGACATCCCTTGTTCTTTTTGTACACGGGTAAGCAGATCTAGGATATATTTTTGCACGGTTACATCGAGTGAAGTTGTCGGTTCGTCAGCGATCAGGAGGTCAGGTTCTATGGCTAGTGCGATTGAGATCATCACGCGTTGCCGCATTCCTCCAGAGAGTTCGTGGGGGTACTGATCAAGTCGTTTAGTAGGTTCGGGGATGCCAACCAGAGTGAAAATTTCAGCAACGCGTTGCTTCGCCTCAGATTTTGAAAGCCCCTGGTGTTGTCTGAGGGGTTCCATGACCTGATTACCGACTTTCATGACGGGATTGAGTGATGTCATGGGGTCCTGAAAAATCATTGCCATTTTGGTTCCCCAAAATGATTGGCGATTTTCTCCAACGAGTTCCTGCCCATTAAATTTTGCAGAACCACTTTCTATCGTGTTTCTCGCGGCGAGTAGTCCCATCACGCCACGATTGAGAACGGTTTTCCCTGAGCCAGACTCGCCGACGATCCCCAGTGTCTGCCCGCGTTTGAGAGTTAGGGAGACTCCGTCAACGGCTTTGGCAAGTCCACGTTCTGTTTTGAACCCAATCCGGTAGTCATCAAGGGTCAGTAGAGGTTCTTCAGTTTCAGTCATATAAGTCATAAACATCTCTAACGTCGAAGAAGTCTCGCAGTCGGTCACTGATGTAGTTGAGTGAAGCGACAGTGAAGAAAAGAAAGATAATCGGTCCAAACGCAATCCAAGGTGCGCTTTCAAGTGAGTTCATATCTGACCCGATCAGAATCAACTTACCCCAGGTTGCGGATTTCTGAACTGACAGTCCTAGGAAAGCAAGAGCTCCCTCAGCGACAATTGCAATAGCTACGACGAGCATGGAAAGAGTAGCCATGGGGATGAGGACGTTAGGGAGCATTTCGCGAAGAATTATGCGGGAACGTTTCGCTCCAAGCGTTTCTGCTGCGATCACGAATTCCCTTTCGGCGAAAGTAATAGTTTGGGCGCGGGCTAAACGGCCTACAGGTGCAACAGCCAATATTCCAATAGTGATGGAAATAGTCCACAGAGAACGGTTAAGTAACGCGACTACGAGAATGGCGAGAATGAGACCCGGGAATGAGAGGCTAACAATGAAAACAGCACTGATTATTTTATCCACCCAACCTTTGAAATATCCTGCAAGCATTCCGAGCGCTCCTCCAACAACCAAACCAAATATGGCGGTAATAAATCCCACCGCTAGTGAGATTCGAGCCCCATAGATGGTTCTGCTGAGCATATCTCTAGCATCCTTGTCAGTTCCCATCCAATGATTTCCATCAAGAGAGTACGGTGGTTGGACAGGTTTCTCAACGAGGTCACCTCGGAGATTCTCAGTTGTTTCAGTAATAATGTAATTTTCAGTAGGGTCTTTGATCGGGAGGATTGGTGCTAGGACTGCTAAAAGGGTAATTAAGACAACCCAAAAGGCTGACAACCAGAATCCAAATCCAAGTTTCTTCTTTGGGGCCACTTCTCCCGCCAAAGAAGCATCAGATGACCCTATCTCAGTTGAGTATTCTGAAACAGGTTCGCTCATGTCCTGAGTTTCATCATCGTAAGTAGTCATGCGGACGCCTCAACGGTCTCAGTTGCTGGTTCTGCCCGACGTTTCCTAGAACTGAAGATAGATTCAGTATATTTTTCCTTTTCGCGTACACGTGGATCAATTACTCCATAAAGCAGGTCAGCGAGGTAATTGAAGACTAGGAAAGCTGTAGCAACGATCATTACGATGGCAAGTACCACAGGGAAATCTTCACGCAACACCGCTTCCACAACCGCAGTTCCTAAACCTGGGATGCGGAAGAAAGTTTCAACGACCAGAGCTCCACCTATTAGGAAACCAATATTGATGGCTAAGAGCGTAATTAGTGAGAATAAGGAAGGGCGGAGGGCATGCTTATAGAGGACTTTTCTGCGTGACACGCCTTTAGATCTCGCCATGAGGATGAAGTCCTGTTGGAGTGTGGTAATCAAATCCGTGCGTAGGAGCCTCTGATAACCAGCAGCAGCACCCATGCCCAAGGTCAAGGCTGGTAGGAGCATTTGCATTAATTGGTGATCATGGGTCAATCCCCAAAAAGGGTCGCTAGCCGTATACACGTCGGGCGTCCAGTCCAACCGAATAGAGAATATATAAAATAGGATTATCGCTAGCGCGAAATTCGGAAGGGAAACAAAAGCAAAAGCGGTAACGGTTGAAGCTTTATCGGTTTTTGAGTTAGCGCGCGAGGCAGCAGTAACCGCCCATGGGATGGCAAGCCCAACGGCAATAAGTTGTGCCATGATCATCAGTTGCAATGTCCTAGGGAAGCGTTCTTTTATAAGATCGGTTACGGGAGGTTGCCCGGTTGCGCTAAAGCGGACACCAAAATCACCAGTGACGAAATCACCCGCCCATCGGGCATAGCGTTCAGGAAGAGATTTGTCTAAATAGTACTGTTCTTTAGCTTCTTCTATGAGTTTTACGCTGTCAGGGTTGTCAACGTCTTCAGCTACCGGTCCGAGAATATTGAAAAGAGGGTCGCCGAGAAAATTCATGGCAGCGAAAGTGATCATGGAAATGACTGTCAAAAGGAGCCCTAATCCCAAAAGTCGTTTCATTGCTCTTCTCAAAATGCACCTCCGTTCTGCGCGTCTTTAGATCATAACAAGTTCAGAATTTATATTGGCAAGTAAACGAAGAACTCTGCGTGCCCGCATGTGAGCACGCAGAGTTCTCGAACAGAATAAGTTGATTTATTCAGACAGCCAAACAGTGTCAAACCAAGTTCGACCATTAGTGATACAGATGATCTCTACCCCATCTGGGCTTGTCTTATCGCAGAGGCCATTGACATTGTCAGAGAGGGCCATGTCCCACAAGGTGTGGTTGTAGAAAATGTAGAGGTATTCTTCATTGATCATCGCTGAGAGCTCTTTGAGCGCTTCTTCTCGCACGCTTTCATCAGTGGTCTGTTCTGCAGTGAAGATGAGTTGGTCACGATCATCGTCACAGTACCTTGGCCAGTTGAGAGAGATGCCTCCAACGGTCCTGCAGAGGAGCCAGACTTTGTCACGTGTGAATTCTCGCTGACCGAACTGTCTCCAACCAGAAATATTGTAGAGTCCTATCGCTACCTGTTGGATATGCGCATCCTGTGGAAGTTCGTCAATAGTCACATTAAAGAAAGGTTCCCATCCTTCGACAAGGAGTTCTGAAATCCGTGTACCCACAACGGAAGGACCAGAGAACTGGTATTCCATATTGATCTTTCCATCAGAGCAGTTGCCTGGGTTATCCGCACAATATGATTCAACCAGAGGGCCAGCAAGGTCAGGCCTATCGGACAATTGGACGATATCTGGGTTGTAGTAGGGGCTTTCTGGTGTAAAGACTTGATCTGCTATTCGTGTTTCACCCAAGTTGATCAAAAGATTGTAATTCTCCCGAGGTGTAGCGTGTGTTATGGCTTGACGGGCACGAATATCATCAAATGGTGCCTTGCCGGAATTGATCAGAGCAAATGACTCTTCCCCATCATCATCAAGATAATTTTGGATCGATCCGTCATCAACCATTCTCAATATAGATTCAACGTCAGTTGTCGCTAGTCCATCAAGTTCTCCCTCCAGAAGCAGAGAAGTTCGAGTAGCTGGATCGGTTACAGGGAGGAATTCAATTGCATCTAGGTAAGCGCTCCCATTCCACCAACTCTCATTTCGAACGAAACGAGTGATTGAATCTTCATTTCGTGACTCAAATACGAATGGTCCTGTACCAACAGGTTGTTGATCCAAGGTGGGATCTTCCAACGCAGCAGTAAGCCAAGTAGGTGATCCAACGTACCCAAGTTGTCCCGTAAGAGATGTTGGGAACCAGGCATCAGGGTCAAGAAGGTTAAACGATATTGTAAGATCATCAATGACTGTGGTGGCATTTTCGGCGGGGTAGAACGGTTTGACCGCTAACCCAACCAGTGCGTCACCTCTTTGAGCTTCGAAGTTCACTTGGATCGCTTCAGCATTTAATGGAGTTCCATCATGGAATGAAATTCCTGACCGTAGCGTCATGGTCCAGGTGGTCAGATCTTCACTAGCCGTCATTGACTCACATAGGAAACATGCCCAGAAGGGAGCGCTGTCGGTGTAGACGATAAGCGAATCGAAGACCATTTGTGCCATTGTTAACCCAGGAGCAGAAAGGGCAGATGCTGTGGGGTTTATCCCATCGACGTCTGCTTCAAGGCCCCAGCGTAGAACACCACCAGAGACAGGTTCTGGTTCTGGTTCTGGTTCAGGTTCTGGTTCAGGAGCTTCTTCTTCGGCTTCTTCTTCAGGAGCTTCTTCTTCAGGAGCTTCTTCCTCAGCTTCTTCTTCGGCTTCTTCTTCGCTGGCATCGCTACTCTCCGATGAAGACTCGGTAGCTTCCGATGACGTGGAAGATGAATCAGATGATGAAGACGAACTATCATCGTCGCCACCGCCGCAGGCAGTAGCGAACATAGCTATGGTCACTAATGCGACCAGTAGTTTCATAAATTTGGACTTAAACATGCAAAGACCCTTTCCTGTTCCAGTTTGGCTGGATAATGAGTTTGTCACAGTCTTGTTTGTTGTGAACAAATACGCAAGTTAAAGACATAATCTCGTTTCGATTTTCACATTAATGAAACAAACATAAAGAAAAACTGGTATGAACCTAGTTATTGAAGGAAATTCGGGCAGTATCTAGATGTGGATCAATCACTACTTTTGCTTCAAGACGTTAGTTTCAGTCATGCTGACGGACTTGGCTTGAAAAATATTACCTTTTCGGTAAGCGAAGGGGACCGGATAGCGATTGTTGGTGGCAATGGAAGTGGGAAAAGTACGCTCGCAAAGATCATCTCTGGCCGTTTGGTCCCGACTAGTGGCGAGATTTCAGGTACCTGTAATCGTCCTGAAGATATAGGTACAGCAACTGACTTACGAAGATTTAACAGTGATGAGACTGTTACCTCAGTTCTTCAAGCGATTTGTGGAGGAGACCCGCAGCAAACGATAGCTAATGTCAATCTTGATAATGAGATCCTGAATCGCCGAATTGGAAGACTGAGCGGAGGTGAATTGTATAGGGTGTCTTTAGCGGCGCAATTAGAGAATAAGCCACCAATCTTATTGCTTGATGCTCCTTCAGCGATGCTTGATGCTCGAGCTGCAGACTCCCTTGTTGATGCACTCGCAAACCGTGAAGAAGCCCTTTTGGTATTCACAGCAGATATCACGGTGGCTATAGAAACTTGCCAAAAAGTAATTCTCCTTGACCGGGGAGAAGTCGTAGCAACGGGGCAAACAATTGACATTCTTACTGATAGCGAATTATTGAAACAGCATGGTGTTGACATTCCATCTGCGTTGTCCCCGAGTTGGCTTAGGAGGCGAGCTAGAAGCCAGAACTCTAAAGATGGGATTCTTATACAGGATCTTAATCAAGAGGAACTTTTAGCCACTGGCGCAATAGATGTTGACAAAGCACAAGAAATAGGAATATGTATCGCTGAGTCATTTGATACGTACCGCACTGAATTTCTAGAGGTCACTCGCAGGGCTAAAGAGAACTTCGCGTTGCAGGAGTTCTCCCAACATCAAATCAACTCGCAAATCCGCCTTTTACTACATCGGCAAAGTGTAAATAGTTGCGTTGAAAAAATTTCTATTTTGAGCAAGGACAAATCTGAAGAAGAGAAAAGACGAATTTGGGTTACTGCTCGCCACCTTTTCGCGCAGGCCATAGCTTGGAGATCAGACTCCGAATTGGCAGAAACGTTTTTTAATTCAGTTACAAGGCGTTTGTTTACAATGATCGGTTTTGACGACGACCTTGAATTCAGATGGTTTGGGGGAATAGCTTTACCGATTGTTGATCCGGGTCAAGGAGAAGTACTTACCTTTCGGCTCAGAACGACAACAAACAAATTGATTGAATCTGTTTTAGCTGCTTTTGACTTAGGAACTAATTGGGTAGATGTTCAAACGGATTCGCAAAATATTGCGACAGCGATAGAGAGGCATCTCGCCGAAACTTGGGAATCCACAATGCCAGTGGAAATAGATGTACTTCGACCCATTTTCTACAGAAATCGAGGCGCTTACCTTGTCGGCCGCATCCGACACTTAACTAGAGTCTCTCCGTTGATAATTCCTTTACGTTCTGTTGAAAAAGGAGTCGTATGTGACGCTGCCCTCCTCACAGAGAACCTCACTAGCAGAATTTTCGGCTTTACACGTTCTTATTTTCATGTTGATACTCAGGAACCTGGAGCGATCGTAGCTTTTGTTAAATCACTTATCCCTCTGAAACCTGTGGCTGAACTTTATACTGCGATTGGATACAGCGCTCATGGCAAGACGAGTCTTTTCCGTGCCATCTATCGACATCTTTCAAACTCAACGGATCGATTCGAACCCGCGCGGGGGGTTCCGGGCATGGTAATGACAGTTTTCACTCTTCCTTCCTTCGGTGTTGTGTTTAAGGTCATTAAAGATACGTTCCCTCCATCGAAAAAAATCTCACGAGCTCAAGTGATGGATAAATATAAAATGGTTTTTGCGCACGACCGGGTTGGGAGAATGGTTGATGCCCAGGTATTTGAAGATTTGGCATTTCCACGTGATCGATTCAGTGAAGAACTCTTAGAAGAATTAGCTCTTGAGGCTTCCCGCTCAATAACGATTACAGATACCGATGTTATTATTCATCACCTTTATACAGAGCGGCGAGTTTACCCACTTGACTTATACCTGCACGAAATGCCAGATGACTTAATTACTGCAGCGACACTTGATTATGGTCATGCAATAAAGGATTTATGTGCGGCAAATATCTTCCCTGGGGATTTATTTACGAAGAATTTTGGTGTTACTCGGCATGGAAGTGTCGTCTTCTATGATTACGACGAATTGACGTTGCTTCAGGAAATCACGTTTCGTTCAATTCCTGAAGCACGGTCTTTTGAAGATGAGATGTCTTCCCAACCGTGGTTTGCAGTTGGGGCCAATGATGTTTTCCCTGAGGAATTTGAGAAATTCTTTAGATTCCCTGAAGTAGTCCGAGAAGAATTTAATGAAGTCCATGGAGATCTATGTGACCCTGATGCATGGATAAAAATGCAGAAACAGCATGAAGATATTGAAGCACCTGAATTCTTCCCATATCCGGAAGATGTTCGGTTTCATTAGTTGAACAGAGCTAGTGCTTTTATAAGAATTAGGTAAGAACATATGAAAAGAGTGGCTAGAAACAATTTTTCGGCGCAGAATTATTAGGTGAGTATGGAACCGCTCAAACACATTCTTATTGCTGAAGATGACACAGCTGTCCGTGAATCGTTGGAGCGGGCACTTCGGCTTGAAGGATATGCAGTCACGTCGTCACCAAATGGGCAAAAGGCTTTAGAGCTAGCTGCCACAAACCGGCCTGACCTCTACCTACTTGATGTCATGATGCCAGTACTCGATGGCTTGTCAGTCTGTAGGCAGATCCGCCGACAAGGTGACAAAACCCCGGTTCTAGTATTAACAGCTAGACATGAAATCTCTGACAGGGTTTCCGGACTAGATGCGGGTGCGGATGACTATTTAGTAAAGCCATTTGCTTTAGATGAACTACTCGCCCGAATACGAGCTCTACTGCGCAGGGTAGATGTAGATTCGGAGTTAAGTAATTACGTTATTGGTGATCTTACTCTTGATCTACAGACGAGAAGAGTTACAAGAGCCGGACGCGAACTTGAGTTAACAAAAACTGAATTTGACCTTTTGGAACTATTAATGCGAAACGAA
>Ga0066836_10000288_pt1 | contig 23112 bp, 24 predicted proteins | sample ETNtaG_18_FD_71568 | JGI IMG/M metagenome (GOLD analysis project Ga0066836, IMG submission 71568) | Marine microbial and viral communities from oxygen minimum zone, Eastern Pacific Ocean - ETNP201302SV91 | ecosystem: Environmental > Aquatic > Marine > Oceanic | place: Pacific Ocean: Eastern... | reverse complement strand
TCAATACATGAAAAAATATGATGAACACCAAATTGAAAAAGTTGGTAAAGAAATGCGAAAAATGATGTGGCCTGATTCCACAGAATAATCTTTTTTTATTTTATATTTTTCTTAATTTAGCTACACCAGTATTGATGTGCTCAATAATTGTTGGTAACGGCGTACCTGGACCAAATACATGATCAACTCCTGCTTTGACTAAATCTTTGTGATCAATTTCTGGTATTACTCCTCCTCCTACAATCAAAACATCTTTGATGCCTTTCTTTTTGAGAGTTTTTACCACTCTTGGAAACAAAGTTCCATGTGCTCCGTTTAACAAACTCATTGCAACTGCATCAACATCTTCGTCTTCAACAATTTGTGCGATTCTATCTGGAGTGGCAAATAATCCTGAATAGATGACTTCCATTCCTGCATCTCTAAATGCTCTACACAGTACTAGCGCACCCCTATCGTGACCATCAAGTCCCAATTTTGCAACTAAAATTTTGATATTACGAGATGTTGCTTTTTGCTTCATATTTTCGTTTTATTATGTATATTTTAAAAGGGTTAGTCTTTGCACAAAAAATTCATTTTTTTTGATTTTTAGTATCAAACTTTTCTGATCCAACAAGATCCTATATCTCCTCATAGTTTTTTGACTTTGATAATTTGAACTATCTGTTTAAATTAGACCTGAAAATTACTTCTGTATGTCAAATAATTCAAAAGATACAATTTTCATTGGAAAAAAACCATTGATGACTTATGTTACATCTACAATCGTTCAATTGGCTACTAAACCTAGTGTTACGATTAAAGCCAGAGGACTGACTACTTCTTTAGCAATTGATGTTTCTCAAATAGTGTTAAAGAAAACTAAACCTGCATTTGAAATTAGTAATGTTGCAATAAATTCCGAGTCTCTAGTTTCTAGTGATGGTAAAAATAGAGATGTTTCAACAATTGAGATTTCTATAACTAGGACAAATTCATAGGTAGTCAAATTGAGTGCTGCCAATTCAACTCCTAGTTGTCTACGTTGTGGAAAAAATTCTCTCCTTACTGATGATGTAACTGGCGAACAATTTTGTTCAAAATGTGGTTATGTAGTTTCAGAAAAATCACAAGAATCTGGACCTGAATGGAGATCATTTCAAAAAGATGGAGGTGCAGATCCTGCAAGAACCGGTGCCCCTTCGTCATTAATGATACATGATATGGGATTATCTACTGTTATCAACCCATTAAACAAAGATGCATCAGGTAAACCGCTATCGACTTCAATGAAAAGTACAATTGAGCGTCTAAGAACTTGGGATAGTAGAAGTCAAGTTCATGAACCTGTAGATAGAAATCTCAGACAAGCATTAAGTGATTTAAATAAATTAAAAGATAAAGTCTCTGTTCCTGCAAATGTTCTTGAGAAAGCAGCTTACATTTACAGAAAAGCTTTGGAGAAAAAATTAGTTAGGGGACGTTCAATATCTGCAATGATTGCTGCATCGCTATATGCAGCATGTAGAGATACTGAAACGCCTAGAACTCTAAAAGATATTGCTGATTCTGCAAATGTAAAACGAAAAGATATTGCAAGATGTTATAGATTATTACATCATGAATTAGAATTAAAAATGCCCGTAGTTGATTCGATTCAATGTATTGCAAGAATTTCAAGTAAGTTAGAAATCTCTGAGAAAACTAAACGTTATGCTGTAAAGGTGTTAAAGGAGGCTCAAGAACGTAAGGAATCTGCAGGAAAGGATCCGATGGGACTTGCAGCAACTGCATTGTATCTATCATGTGTTAAAAACGGTGTATCCATAACACAACGAGATCTTGCTGAAGCTGCTGGCGTTACTGAAGTAACAATAAGAAATAGATACAAGGGACTGAAAGCTGATCAATCTCCTAAAAAAGATAATTAATCATTATAACATTAAAATTTTTTAGATTTCTTTTGAATAGAAAATCTACATAAAGCCTAAAATTTTCTACTCTGTATGGATGTCAGTCCTCAAAATTACAAATTAACTTTCAAACCTGATTTAAAAAAATTCACTTTTGATGGTTTGGAGACTATTTCAATTAATTGTAAAAAATCAGTCAATGTAATTAACATGCATTGTGCTGAATTAAAGATAAAATCATGTGTTGTCAAATCTGATAAAAAAATAATTAAATCATCTCCTAAAACAAATGAAAAAAAAGAACAATTGACAATCAAACTTGCAGAAAAAATACGAGGATCATGTACAATTGATTTAGAATTTGAAGGAATTTTGAATGATAGGCTATTGGGATTTTATCGTAGTAGATATGAACAAAATGGAAAAATCAAATATCTTGCAACTACTCAATTTGAAGCTGCAGATGCCAGACGTGCATTTCCTTGTTGGGATGAGCCTGAAGCAAAAGCAACTTTTGAAATTTCAATTATTGCAGATAACAAATTCACTGCAATATCTAACATGCCTATAAAATCAAAGAAAAAAACAGGAAATTCTACAATCTACAATTTTCAAAAAACCCCTCTTGTTTCAACTTATTTGATTTACTTGGGTGTTGGAGAATTTGAATATCTAAAAGGAAAGGCTGGAAAAATTCAGATAAGAGTCGTTACTACAAAAGGTAATACTTCAAAAGGAAAGTTTTCTTTAGAACTTGGAAAAAAACTTCTTACTTCATACGAAAAATATTTTGGAATAAAATTTCCATTACCTAAACTTGATTTAATTGCAGTTCCTGATTTTGCTGCAGGTGCTATGGAAAATTGGGGTGCCATAACTTTTAGAGAAACAATTTTGCTTTATGATCCAAAAACATCATCAACTAGAACTAAACAATTCATTGCAGAAGTAATATCTCATGAAATTGCTCACATGTGGTTTGGGAATTTGGTCACAATGAAATGGTGGAATGACTTGTGGTTAAATGAAAGTTTTGCAACTTTTATGGCAACAAAGTTTGTAGACAAATTTTATCCTGAATGGGACTTGTGGAATCAATTCGTTGAAGATGCAATGAATGTTGCAATGGGACTGGATTCACTAAAGACAACTCATCCAATAGATGTTAAAGTTAATTCCCCTGCTGAAATTCGTGAAATTTTTGATGCAATTTCATACGATAAAGGAGGATGTGTTTTACGAATGCTGGAAAATTATGTTGGAGAACCAAATTTTCAAAAAGGTTTGAAAAAATATCTTTCTGATTTTAAGTACAAAAATGCTAAAGGTCAAGATTTGTGGGATGCAATAGGAAAAGCATCTAAAATGCCAGTGACTAAGATGATTAATACTTGGTTAAAACAGCCTGGATTTCCTCTTGTTGAAATTAATCAAGATGGTAATAATTTAAAAATCAAACAAAAACGTTATCTGGCTGAATCAAATCCTAAGTTTAGTAAAGGACTGTGGTCAATCCCGTTGTCTTTAGGCTTAGAAAAAGAAATTTCAAATAATTTATTTTCAAAAAAATCAATGTCTTTAAAATTACCTAAAAATACGATTGGATTTGTTGCAAATTATGGTAGAAAAGGATTTTATCGTGTAAAATATGATGAAGGAATTTTACTTGATCTAAAAATGTTGGTTGATGAAAAACGTATTCCTGCAATTGATCGTTGGGCTGTACAAAATGATTTGTTTTCACTTTGTGTTTCTGGTGATGAACAAGTTAGAAATTACCTTGATTTCTCTGATGCATATTTTGATGAAGACAGTTACCTTGCATCAGTTAATGTTGCACACAATTTGGCATCATTATATTTCCGTGCTTTTAATGAGAAATTTGTAGAAGAAATTCAAAGTTACGCTGTTAATTATTTTAGAAAAATATTGTCTGTTCTTGGATGGGAACCAAGAGAGGACGATAAACACACAGATGCACTCTTACGTTCATTTACAATCTCTGTTTTAGGAAAAATGAACGATGATTCCGTTACAGATGTTGCTTTAATTAAATATAAAAAATTCTTGAAATCTCCTCGTACATTATCCCCTGATCTTATAGAACCAATTTGTTCAATTGCAGCTTGGAATGGAAATTCAAAAACTTTTACAGAACTAAAAAAATTATACACAAACTCAAAAACGATGGAAGAAAAACTTCGTTTCTTAGGTGCGATGTGTGGATTTCAAGATAAAAAGTTGCTCCAAAAAACTCTAGATTTCTCTCAAACCTCTGAGGTTAGATCACAAAATATGCAATTACCTATAATGAAAATTGCTGCAAATCCTTATGGTGAGAAAGTTTTATGGCCATGGTTGAAGAAGAATTGGAAAAAAATCAATAAGAAGGTTGGACATGGAAACCCATTGTTCAATCGTATTGTGGCTAGTATTGCAGGCGTTGCTGATGACTCAATGGAAAAAGAAATCAAATCATTTTTCAAAAAGAATCCAACACCTGGAACTGAAAGAACTCAAAGTCAAACATTAGAAAGAATTCGTATCAATTCTAAATTCTTAAGAACAATGCGTAAAGAATTTAAAAATGGCTAAAAAATTAGGTCCCCCAATATTTCTTGGCGTCTTTACTGTTTTGGCAATTGTATTTTTGACTGGAGGTGCAACTGATGATAAAAATTCACTTCGTGAAAATCTTCAGTTGGAGGCAGTTTATTATGATGCAGGTTATGTAGAAATTTCTTATCTTGATAAATCTGAAAAAACTACTTTTATCGTTCTTGAAATTCTTGGAATGGAAAAAACTTTCCAAAAATCTTTTTCTGATTCTCAATTTATTGAAATTGTACAATTTCCAAATAAACCCAAATATGGTTGGGAAATTCATCCAGTAGTTTTAGAAATTGATCATGAAGAATTTGGTCATGTTCAATTAAAGACTGAAATTCATGAAATGAATTCTCCTATTCCAAACACCATTTATGATGATTCCTAGATCATATGCAAGATTTACTCAATCTTCTAGATTCGCCTATGTCTATTATCCAAACAAACCCTAATATGCAAATCTTGGACCACAATTAGAAATCAATATCAAGAACAAGTGATTTAGTAATTTATTGAATAAACAAAGCATTGGTTTAGCTTTAATCGTCATATCTGTAGTTATTGGAATTATTGCTATAGGATTTGATGGTCTACCTGATGAGGCAATAATGCCTTTTTTAGCAATTAGTGTCGTTGGATTGGGTGCTGGCATAGTACTACGAAATTATAAAGCAAAGCATTCTAAACGTGACAAAAGTAAATTCAAACGAACCAATACCAAGTCATGGGACACTTAGAAATCAAAATCAGGAACATTTTTTTGCTAATCTATTGTTTTTCTGCAAGCTCTTTCATTTTTTGCACTCCGTTAATTAGCATTTGAGGAAGTTTAGTTTCTAATTCTCTGGCTTGTGGAGTTATTGGAATCCAATTCTGCTCATAAATCAGTATCAATTTTCCGTCATTACCCTCTACCTTGTTGAGAAAATAACCCGTAAACATAGAGTTTTCAATCATATCATATCTTACTATTTTATTTTGTTCATCAATGGTTATTCTTTCTTTAATGGTCATACCAAGTGCTTGCATTTGTCGTAAAATACCATTATCATATTTTTCTAAAACTTCTACATGAGTTACTTCTTTTATTGTTCTATCTGGATGTTGGACTTTGTCTAGTAATAAAGTCCATAATGTTTCAAATGTAGAATTTATCTGTTCACTGTGAGAAATCTGCATTTTAAAATATTATTTTTTACTTTAGTAATTAACATTTCACGAGAAATGTAAACAACGCAAACTACTACCCTATTCATTGTTTGGATAATAGTTAAAGAAATTATTGTTAGATTAATCTTGTAGAATTTGATAAAACAATTCTTTTAATTTTGATCGCAGCACCTTCTAAATTAAATTTAAAGTCTTTATTGTACCTTCTAAATTGTTATTTATGGTAGATTTACTTTCTGATTTAAAAAAAGGAAAACGTAGCGCTATAGCCAAAGCAATCACTATTGTTGAAAATGATCAAAAAGAAACAAAGAAACTTTTGAAAAAGATTTTCAAGGATTCTGGTAACTCTAGTATTATTGGAATCACTGGCCCTGCAGGAGCTGGAAAAAGTTCTTTGATTAACAAAACTGTTATTTCATTAAAAAAATTAGGTTCTAAACCTGCTGTATTGGCAATTGATCCAACCAGCCATGTTACTGGTGGTGCAATATTGGGTGATAGAGTTAGAATGAGTGAATCTACTGATTCTGGAACCTATATTCGAAGCATTGCTTCTAGGGGTGCAACTGGAGCTATATCACGTTCATTACGAAATAGTATTAGGGTTTTAGAATTTGCTGGATTTAATCCCATAATTATTGAGAGTGTTGGAGCAGGACAAACTGAAGTTGAAATTTCTAAAATTGCAGATATTACAGTAGTTGTTTTTAATCCAAATACTGGTGATAGTATTCAAACTATCAAAGCAGGATTAACTGAAATTGGAGATATCTATCTTGTTAACAAAAGTGATCTTCCTGGAACAAATCAGCTTTTTGATGCTGTTCGTGATTTTATTGGAGACTCTGATAGAAATCCGACAATTTTAAAAACATCTGTAAAAAAGAATGCAGGGATTACTGTTTTTGCCAAAACTCTCAAAGATATGATGAGTATAAAAAAGAAATTCAAAACAGAAAAAGATTTAGAAAGATTTGAAGCGGAATTGAAAGACATTGTTTTAAATAACATCGATGAAAAGATTGAAGAAATGATGCAATCAAATAAAACATTCTTAAATTATCTAAAAAAACTACAAACTAAGAAAATGGATCCATTTACTGCTGGTGATAAAATCAGCAAATCTTTGATGAAGTGATATTATGGCAACAAAAAAATCAACAAAATCAAAGACTCCTGAAAAGAAAATTTTTACAGATTCCACATATCCTGTGAAACGAATTTACCAAAAATCTAACAAGAAGAAACCTGTTGAAGATGCTGGAAAATATCCGTTCACTAGAGGTATCCATCCTGGAATGTTCCGTGAGAGATTTTGGACTATGAGACAGTATTCTGGATTTGGTGATGCCAAATTAACTAATGAACGATTCAAATTCATGCTAGAAAAAGGCCAAACAGGTTTGAGTATGGCTTTTGATTTGCCAACCCAAATTGGTTATGATTCTGATTCTCCACAAGCTGAAGGCGAAGTTGGAAAAGTTGGTGTTTCAATTACCTCCATTAAAGATATGATGACTGCATTTGATGGAATTCCTCTTGGAAAAGTTAGTTCTTCTATGACAATTAATTCAACTGCTTCGACTTTACTTGCATATTATATTGCAGTTGGTGAATCCCAAGGATTCAAAAGCAATGAACTTAGAGGAACTACTCAAAATGATATTTTAAAAGAATACATTGCAAGAAATACCTACATTTATCCTCCACAACCTTCTATGCGCTTAATTGGTGACATGATTGAATTTTGTGCAGAAAAAGTTCCATCATGGTATCCGGTTTCAATTTCGGGTTATCACATGAGAGAAGCTGGTTGTACAGCTACTCAAGAAATTGCATTTACTTTAGCAAATGCAATTGCGTACATTCAAACTTGTTTGGATAAAGGATTAAAAATTGATGACTTTGCACCTCGCTTATCATTTTTCTTTTGTTGTACAATTGAATTCTTTGAAGAGGTTGCAAAATTTAGAGTTGCAAGAAAAGTTTATGCAAAAATCCTAAAAGAAAAATTCCATGCAAAAAATCCTCGTTCATTACAATTAAAATTCCATACTCAAACTAGTGGTGAGTCATTAACTGCCCAACAACCAAATAACAACATCGTTCGTGTTGCAATCCAAACTATGGCTGCTGTCGCTGGAGGAACTCAATCACTTCATACTAATTCTAGAGATGAAGCTCTTGCTCTTCCTACTCAAGAATCTGCAAAAATTGCATTAAGAACCCAGCAAATTGTGGCCCATGAAAGTGGAATTACAAAAACTGCTGATCCTCTTGCTGGTTCTTACTATTTGGAAGAATTATGTGATCAAATTGAGGCTGATGTCTGGAAGTATTTGAAGAAAATAGAAAAAATGGGCGGCTCTGTAAAGGCAATTGAAAATGGATTCTTCCAATCTGAAATTCGAGCCAACGCTTATCGATTAAAGAAAGAGACTGATGATGAACAAAGAGTGATTGTTGGTGTCAATAAATATTCTGAAGAAGAGGAACAGCCTGATCTGCTTCGAATTGACGATAGAATCGAAATCCAACAAAAGAAGGCACTCAAAAAATTACGAAAAGATAGGGATTCTAAAAAATTAGAAAAAGCATTATCTGCAATGCAAAGTGCAGCTGAGACTGAAGAAAATCTAATGCCATACATTGTTACTGCTGCAAAAGCATATGCAACTACTGGTGAAATTAGCAATACTTTCCGAGAAGTCTTTGGGGAATATCGTCCAAAAGAGGTTTTCTAATTGAAAATTGATCACATTGCGATTGCAGTAAATAATGTTGAAGAATCTGCAAAAATCTATCAGCAAGCATTAGATGTTGATGATATTGAATTTGAAACCGTAGAGTCTGAAGGAGTTAAAGTTGCCATACTCAAATTGGAAAATGGTAGAATTGAATTAATGCAACCTACAAATGATTCCAGTCCAATAAAGAAATTTTTAGATAAAAAAGGGCAAGGATTACATCATTTGGCATTAGACACTGACAACATTGAGGGTGAAGTTGAAAGGATGGAGGGTTGTGGAATTCAATTTTTAGGAAAAATCAGACCTGGCTCTGCAGGAACTAAAGTTACTTTTATTCATCCAAAATCATTGAATGGTGTTTTGGCAGAACTTTGCTCCCATCCATAATTGTGTTTTAGAATAAACGATTAAATTTCTAATTTATTTTTTAAAAAATTTAATTTTTTTATGATTTCATCTTTTTCATTTATTGAATCACTCATCTTTTGTATTTTATTAATAATTTCGTTAATCGTTTCTAAGATTTCTCCTTCTGATTTTGTTTTTTTGAAATTAACATTGTCAAATCCTTCAGTTTCTGTTTTATCAATTACTTGAATTCCTTCAGGCAGAATTTCGTATATTTTGATTAGTTTATCCTCTTGTCTTTGAGGTGACATTAGTACGAGTTGATTTTTTCTTAATTTTTCTAATTCATCAAAAATTTGATTTTCTGAACCATCCATGATTTCTGTAATTTGTTGTAAATTACATGATTTGATTTGCAATAATCTTAATATTTTTGCCCATATTGGAATTTTTGAACTCCACAGTATTTCTTTGGCTAAATTTGTTATTGAAAAGGATCCATCGGCATTCATAGAAATAAATTTTCTATCCTTTAGTGATGCCAATGTGTCTAAAATTTTTCCTACTCCGTGTCTTTTTAGATGTGAATTTTCTAAATGATTTTCATTGAATTTTCCGTTTTCTTTAATTGCTAATTGTAATACTTCTAAATCAATAGTGCCCAATTTTCTCATGAATTAATTCAGCTTGAATAATATATGTTGATTATCTTTTTTTATTTGTGGTACTTTATCAACTCCCAAAACTGTCTTATGATTATGGTGAATTAGAGCCATATTTTGATCAAGAAACCATGAAAATACATCATTTAAAGCATCATCAGGCATATGTTGATGGACTAAATACTGCACTTGCTGAAATAGGCGCTGCATCTCATCCAAAATACATTTCTGCAATTTTATCTGAATTAAATTCTCTTCCTGAATCTGGAAGAGCATCAATTAATTTTTTTGGTGGTGGTTTTGAAAATCACAGATTATTTTGGGAAACTCTTACTCCAAAAAGTGATAAAATTCCTGGTGGAAAGTTAGAAGATCAAATTGATGTTTACTTTAATGATTTTAATAATTTTAAAAAAATTTTTTCTGAAAAAGCAGTTTCTATTCAAGGCAGCGGATGGTGTTGGTTGGTTTTTAATGAAACATATCATAAAATTGAAATCATAACTACTTTGAATCAAGATAGTCCTTGGACTCTTCAAAAAACACCTCTTTTGGGATTAGATATGTGGGAGCATGCATACTATCTAAAATATCAAAACAAAAAACCTGATTATATTGAATCTTGGTGGAATGTTGTAAATTGGGATTATGTGACTAATAGATTTGAAGAAATTTTTTGATTTCTAAATGTTTTTCATTAATTTCTATATGCTGAATTTTAATTAAATGTTAAAAATAATCTAAAAGAGTTTTTTGTCTTATCATGTTGGCAATGTTTCCATTTACAATCCATTCGTTTTTACTTACAGATGTTTTTTTAGATGCAATTTCTAATGCATCATTGAAATCACTGACTGTTGTAGCTTTTTGTTTCATTGCTTCCCTAATTCCTTCTCGAACTTGCCATACTCCCACTGGAATGGCATATTCTGGTCTAATTTCTCTTAAAATTAAAACCCCTGCTTGAATTTTATTTTTTTTCAAATATTCTGAAACACCTAATTTTGCAGCAAAATATGCCCCTGCTATGGCTGGCTGATGGCTAATCCCTCTCGCATCTTCATTGTCTGAACCAAATCCCAAAATTCCATTTGAGTACCACCCTTCAATCATCTCATATATCCATCTATGCGGGAATAGAATAATTGAAAATACATTCCCTAAATGTTCATAAGAAAATATCTTGCATGAATCAATAATGCTGTAATCTAAAATTTCATCAACAATGGATTTTGAAATCATGTCATCTGTTGCAGTAATGCTCCATTTTGTAGGAACTAATTTTCTTTTTGTTCCTAACATTCCCATACTGAAACATTTTTGAATTTTAGAAATTTCAATTCCTGAATTGTATAATTTTAAAATTGCATCATTTGCTTTCATGTCTTTATCATAAAAGATTTTTTCAATTGATCCAGTTGAGCTGCTACCTGAAAATTTTGCTGATTTAATTTCTCCTATTGGTCCAAATGGTGCACTTTCTCCATTCATGGAAATATTTGTTGATACATTTTTGTTAAATGTTAAATCTAAATCTGTAGGTTTTGAAGCCATTGCCATCTCTTGTAAATTTTCAATGTATTTTCCTTCTGTTTGTTCTATTGGAATTTTTTGAATTCCTCTAACTAAATTTAATCGAAAATTAATTATTTCCTCTAATGATTTACCTTTCCACTTTTCTGGGCTATCTAATAATTCTGTATTCCCATGAGTTGGAGGAACCATTGGACCCACAAAGACTTTAGGATAATTATATGATCCAACAAAGACTGATGGTGGACTTGTTCCACTAATGGAATCTGCTGAAAACATGTTTCCGTGTTTTGATAACGTTTCATGCCATTTTGATAAAATCGATCGTCTAATTTCTTGAGAATTTGATGACAACGCTACTTCTTTTCAAATTGTGCCTATTAACTTGATGATTACTCGATTCCAAATAATTTTTATCTTTTTAAATTTCTTTATCTATGATGAAATTCTATACGTTATATGGTTAGAGGGAAATTAACTGAAAAAGAAAAGGAAAAAGCAAAGAAAGAACAAAAAACAAGATCAAAACAATCTCGTGCAGCTAGAAGAAGCGGAAAATCTATGAAAACTGAAGGAAAAGTTGGCAAATCTACATCAAAAACAAAAGAATCTAGATCGTCAAAGAAAATTGCAACAATAAAAAAGAGAACTAGGAGCTAATTCTATTTTTTTTGTCTATGATTTCTAATGACATTGACAATGAAAGTTGTTAAAATGAAGGAAATTGCTGATTTATTCATTATAAACAAGCAACATGAGTAATAATTCTGAAATAAATTTTTCAAATTTTGGCATATATGATTTGAAAGACGATCTTGAATTGATTCTTCCAAACACTTCGATTAAATTCAATAAAATTAGTGAAAATGCTTTTTCTTATTTTCGAGAAAACTCCGAAGGAAAAACTTTGGAAAAAATTATCCCTGTTAAATCCGATGATCTAAAAATCGAATTAGCACCAATACGTCCACTCAATCATCCTGCAAGACGAACTAGTCATATTTTCTTAAAATTTGACAAGGAAATTCATCTTAGTAAGAATTCTGCTGCAAGCATTTTTGTTCATTGCCCTGTTGAGATAGGCATTTTTTTAATTCATGATTCTAATCATGACTCTCTTGATTGTTTTACTTGCAATCCATTGAATTCTAGATTTGGTTTGTATGGTTCTCCTGACACTGGAATTTTATGTAAATACGCTGAAGTATCGCTTGCTACTGATTTTAGTGATTCTACTTCATATGTTGAAGGCGTGCTTCAAATCATTATTGAAAATACTTTATCTTTTAGTCAATCAATCAGTAAAGTTGTTTTTCCAATGACTGACAATTCATTGTATTATCAAAATTCAAAAACAATTATTGATGGAATAAAAATTATCATGAAAAAACGAGCTGCAGTAAATATTGCTGATGTTAAAGCAATTCCTATTGAAACTGATTGGTCCATGTCCCCTACGTGGGAAGATAAAACTGCAAGTACTCATATGGAGATGGGATTAGAATAATGGTTTTAGAACTTCTTCAAAGTTTATCTGAAATGCAAATCGTTGGAGAATTGACTGTACTTTCTTTGTTGATTGGCGGTATAATTATGGTAGGTGGAGTAATAATTGCAAAAATTGCAAAATTATTATTTCATAAATATTATGCTCCATCATTACCTAAAGATACTGCACAAAATATTAGTAAATTAATTTATTTTGGAATTTTAATTGTTTCATTTCTAGGTTTTACTTCAAGTCAAGGAATTGATTTGTCTGGAATAATGGTTGCTGGTGGTATTTTTGCAGTAGTTATTGGATTTGCAACTCAATCTGTTGTTTCAAATTTAATTTCTGGATTGTTTTTAATTGTTGAAAAACCTGCAAAACATGGTGATACAATTGAACTTCCTGATATGGGAATTTCTGGAACTTTGCTTGACATTGGAACTTTTTCTAGTAAAGTCAGGCGATTTGATGGAACTGTCACTAGAATTCCTAATGAAAAATTCTTCACATCTAATATTAGATCATTAACATTATCCACTGTTAGACGTGCAGATGTCACTGTTGGAATATCTTATGATTCTGACATAGATAATGCAATTAAAGTAATGAAAAATGAAATTTTTCAAACGATGCCTTTTGTTCTTCAAATTCCCGAACCTGAATTTAGAATTGAAGAATTGGCTGATTCTAGTGTGAATATTCATGTGTTTGTTTGGCACCCTAGAGATGATTGGAGTCAGGCACAACCTATTCTCCTAAATACTCTTAAACGTGCTCTTGACAAATCTGGAATAGAAATTCCTTTCCCTCAAAGAGTAATTTGGACAGGAAAAGATTAAACTAATTTAGCTTCTTGTTTTTTTCTACGTTTTTTCTTAATTAAACTGAACATGATCATTCCTACATTAACAATTGAAATTATTTCAATTAAATCTACTCCGTACAAGAACCAATCAATTATAGGATGAACTCTTGAAACAATTCCTGCTTCAAGCATAATGTCTGCATTCCATACCATGTGTGGAACTTGAATAAATTGTATTGCTGCAATGATTACAACACTTCCAAGTATTTTGTTTTCATACCAATTCCAAAATTTGTTCCACACTTTCATATTCTATATTGTATTTTAATTCTATTAAATGCTGTTAAAATTAGACGCAACTAATTAGACGCAACTAATTAGACGCAACTAATTAGACGCAACTAATTTTAATTTTGTAAATATTCTATTCCATCATTTTTAGTGTATCTGATGCTGTAATGATTCCAAGAATTTTTGATTTTTTTGAAACTAAAATGCATTTTGAATACCTGATTAATGGTACAAGCACATTTGCAGGTGTATCCCAATCTACAATTGGTGGCACTGAATCCATTGCATCTTCAAGCTTTGCTTTTTTTAATTCCGCTTCTCCTAATTCTGATAAATGTTTAACAATTCCATCTTCAGATATTACTCCAACAATTTTTAAATCATCAAAAATGGGAATTTGACTGATTGATAATTTGTGCATTTTTTTAATTGCGTCATGTAATGTGTTTGATGGTTTTAATTTTATGATATCTTTACTACAAAAATCTCCTGCGGTATGTGATGAAGATTCTCCCTCTAATTTTGCTAAATTCTCAAAAATTTTTTTTGCAGTATCATAACTTGGTTGACTTCTACCTGACTCTATTTGATTAATCATTGAAGTACTAACTCCTGTCATTAATGCAAGTTTTTTTTGAGTAATTCCTATTTTTTGTCTAATTTGCTTGATGGAATCAATTCTTGGAAGCAATTCAACTATACTGGAGATCTATTTGGTTTTAAATTGTATTATTTCTTCTTTTTTGATTTTTTTGGTTGTTCAATTGCTGCTTGGGCTGCTGCAACAATTGCAATAGGAATTCTATGAGGTGATGCACTAACATAGCTCAGTCCTTCTCCATGACAGAATTTAATCGAACTAGGATCTCCTCCATGTTCTCCACATATTCCTATTTCCATATTTCTCCTGATTGCTCTGCCTGCTGAAATTCCTATTTTTATTAGACTTCCGACTCCGTTAACATCAATTGATTGGAATGGGTTTCTTTCTAACAGTTCTTTTTCCATATATTCTGGAAGGAATTTGCCTTCGACATCTTCCCTACTAAAACTAAATGTTCCTTGAGTTAAATCATTTGTTCCAAAACTGAAAAATTCTGCAGTATTTGCAAGTTCATTTGCAGTTAATGCTGCCCTTACAACTTCAATCATTGTTCCAAAGTTAATCTTTAATTTCATCTTGTGTTTTGTTTCAGTTTCTTTTTTAATTTTATCATAGATTTCTTTAATATGGTTTAATTCAGCAATACTGCTAATTTGTGGAATCATTATTTGTGGATGTGCTTTAACTTTTTTCTTCGTTAATTCTACTAATGCTTCGAAAACAGATCTTATTTGCATTTCATATATTTCAGGATATGTTACACCCACTCTGACTCCTCTATGCCCCATCATTGGATTGACTTCTGCCAGTTCTCTAGCTCTTTTCAAAACAATTTTTGTTTCAGAAATCTCTTTCGTGTTTCCATTTTTTTCTAATTTTTGTATTTTTTCAACTAACTCTTCTGGATTTGGCAAAAATTCATGTAATGGCGGATCTAATAATCTGATTGTTACTTCATAACCTTCCATTGCTTTCAAAATTTGAATAAAGTCACTTTTTTGCAATTTCCCTAATTTTTCTAGAATTTTGTTTCTTTCTTGAATATTTTCAGCCATTATCATTTCTACAAATAAATTAATTCTGTCGCTACCGTTGAACATTCTTTCTGTTCTGCATAAACCGATTCCTTGACCGCCAAACTTTCTTGCAAGTCTTGCCATTTCTGGAGTATCTGCATTAGCTCTAATCCCTAATGTTTTAGTTTTTTGAGACCACATCAAAATTTGCTCAAAGTCTTTTGTGACTTTTGGTTCAACAGTTGGAACTTCTCCGATAAACACTGTTCCTGCACTACCATCTATTGAAATTGTATCTCCTTCTTTGATTGTCTGGCCATTTGCAATACATGTATTATCATCATAATTAATTTTTAATTCTGGACATCCAACAATGCATGGTTTGCCCATTCCTCTTGAAACAATTGCTGCGTGAGATGATTTTCCTCCTAGACTAGTCAAAATTCCCTCTGATGAAAAGAATGCTGGAACGTCCTCTGGTTTGGTCTCTTTTCTTACTAAGATGACTTTTTTCCCTGTATCTCCTAATTCTATGGCTTTTTTAACATCAAACACTACAATTCCACTTGCAGCACCTGGTGAGGCTGCTATTCCTTTTGCTAATTGTTTGTAATGTTTAATTTTTGTCTCATCCATTGTTCTATGTAATAATGCCTCTAATTGTTGTGCTGGAATTCTTGTAAGTGCTTTATTTTTATCAATTAATTTTTCTTTTACCATATCTACTGATGTTTTTACTAAAGCAGCCGCACTCATTTTTGCAGTTCTAGTTTGCAATAGATAGAACTTTCCTTGTTCAATTGTAAATTCTATATCTTGAGGTTCTCTGAAATGTTTTTCCAATTTTGTACATGCATTGCTTAATTCTTTATGTGATTTTGGCATGTCTTTTTTGAGTAATTCTATACTCTTTCCAGTTCTAACTCCTGCTACAACATCTTCTCCTTGTGCATTGATTAAATATTCTCCTTCAATCTCTTTTTTTCCATTGTGACCATTTCTTGTAAATACTACACCAGTTGCACTATCATCTCCCATGTTACCAAATACCATTGTTACCACATTTACTGCAGTTCCATTTGCAATATCTTTTGTAATGTTATTTTTTTCACGATAAACTATTGCTCTTTCTCCCATCCAGCTTTTGAAAACTGCTTCAATTGACAAAACTAGCTGCTCATCTGGAGTGTCTGGAAATTTTCTTTTTGTATGATTTTCACAGATTTTTTTATATTCTGAAACAATTTTTTTTAATGATTCTACATTTAGTTTACTGTCATCTGTAATTCCTTGTTTTTCTTTTGCAGCATCTAAAACATGATCAAATTTTTCATCATTTACACCAAACACCACTTTTCCAAATAATTGAATAAATCTTCGATAAGAATCCCATGAGAATCGTGGATTTTTAGTTTGATCTGCAAACCCCTCAACTGTTTTTTCGTTTAATCCTAAATTTAAAATCGTGTCCATCATTCCTGGCATTGAAATTGCTGCACCAGAACGAACAGAAACAAGCAGTGGATTTTTTATTGAATTCCACTTTTTCCCTGTCTTCTTTTCCATTTTTGCGATATTTTTCATTACTGCTGGCATCACTTCCTTTGGAAGTTTTCTGTTATTTTCATAATACTTGTTACAAACCTCGGTTGTAATTGTGAATCCTGGTGGCACTGGTAATTTTAGGCGTGTCATTTCACTTAATCCGGCACCTTTTCCGCCTAGAAGCATTCTTTTTTTACTATCTGCTTCTTCAAATGCATAAACTGCTTTGTTTTTTACCATGTAAAATTTTGTAAAATTTTTGGCTTTTTAAACTAATGCCTTGGCAAATTCTGAAATTATTTTTTCCCAACTTTGTGCTTTAATGATGCCACTTGCAACTAGGATTCCTTTTGATCCAAGTTCTGATGCTTTTTGAACATCTTCTCCCGATACAATTCCTGCGCCACATAGTAACTTGGTATTATTCTTTGCACTTTTTACTGCAACAACTGCTTTTGAAATCAATTCTGGTTTTTCAGTTGACACTGCTCTTCCTGAACCAATCAATTCTGGTGGTTCTATAGCTATGTAATTTGGATTTAATTTTGCATATTTTTTTGCTTCTGCAATATCTTTTACACAAACAATCGATATCATTTTTAATTCTTTTAATTTTTTTATCAGTTTACTTATTTCTTGACTTGTTATTCTGTGTTCACTGTGATTAATCAATGAACCTTTAATTTTTGATTTTTTTAATAATTCTGGAATCATAAAACCTGTTGTACTTCCAATTTTAGAATCATCTACATGTTGAGCAAAAATGGGGATTGAGCTATTTGCAACAACTCCGATTAAATGCTGTGGTGGGCAAACTGCAATTTTGATTTTAAATTTTTTTGCAATTTTTTCGGCAGTTTTAACGAATTTAATGATTTTTTCTCCAGAAATTTCTTCGTAATTTTTACAATTAATAATAAACATCTTTTTTTAAATTTTTTATATTGTATTTAATTCTTCATTGAATTAATCACAAATTAACAATATTTTGATATCTTCTTTTCATTGCTGAAACGATAATCATTAAAACTAATCCTGCTGTGTTTGTGCCTATGATGAATACATCAGATACTATTATTCCATAAATTAGCCATAAGATTGATCCAGCTCCAATAAAGATCATTAAAAATTTAGAAATATCCTTCATACTTTTGGTTTTATAACCTTTGTAGATTTGCTCTACCCATCCTGTAAGAATTAAAATTCCTGCACATACACCAAGAATTGTAAGTAGTGTACCATCAACTTCCATGTTTTTTTAACTCCAAAAAAATTCATCTAATCCTGTTTGCTTTGGTTTTCCTAAGATTGTGTCAAAATCTAAATCCATCGAAGATGTAATTTGCTCCAATGTTGATTCTAAAAATTCCATGTATTTTTTAGAATCTATTTCTTCTTTTTTTGCTAATTCTACTGGTTTTACTCCTGGTTTGTTTAGAATTTTTATAAATGAAATTTTGTCTCCTTTTTTTAATTCTCTGATTGATTCAAGTTGTTTTGCTGCTCTAATGTGCTGTGGAATTGTTTTTACATACTCTGATGGTGCCTTACTCAACATGACATTGAATGTTAAATCTTCTAGTGGAATTTCTTTAGCCTGAACTTTCTTTCCACATTCTGCAATTTTTTCTGAAATTACTTTTTTTGCTTTTACAAAATCTTCCATTGTTTTCACTTCTGCTAGAACATCTAGTAATTCAAAAAACAATTTTTTGATAAATGCTGGAGTGTGGGATTTTTTCCCTGTTAATCCTTTGACATCTACTTTACCTGAATCTGTTACTCCCAAATAATTTTTCTTTCTATTGCTCAACACACAATATCTGTAGGTCTTGTCGATTTCTAAATCAACACCATGATCAGCTTTTGCTTGTTCAATAACTTTTTGAATTTGCTCATTAGTTGGATTTTTGATAAATAACGAATCTGTATCTCCATACAAAACTTCAATACCAGTTGCTTCACATTTTTTGATTGTTTCTAAAATTGTGTGTCTTCCAATTGCAGTTGTTGCCTCAGCTGCAGGTAAAAAATAAAGTGGAAAAATCTCTGCTCCCATCACCCCATAACTTGCATTCAAAATTACTTTGAGTGCTTGACTGACTACTGTGTACTGCTGTCTTTGTTCATCTGTAATTGTCTCTTTTTTTGATAGGCTTTTGTAGTAATTTACCCTCAAATCCCTTAATGAACCAATTATAATTGATGTTAGCCCATTTTTTCTAGAACATGTCCAATGGTTAGTTTGTGGAACAGTATTTTTTTTACATTCTTCGTGAGAACATCTAACTGTTTCGTAAGAAAGATTTCTAACTTTGATAATACTTGGATATAGACTTGCAAAATCCATTACTACAACTTTGAAGTGGATTCCTTCTTTTGGTTCTACAACTAATCCGCCTCGATATTTTTTATCTTTAATTACTGCATCTGACATAACTCCTTCTGTTCTTTTTTGTAATTCTTCTCTTTTTGGAATAAGTGCATTTCTTTTTCTGTGTTCATAATATAGTAAGCTCCTAATCCATTGTGAAACTCCCATCCTTGCAATATCATCAATTGGCATTCTTCCAATTCTTGCAATGATTACAAGTAAATTCATCAAGAGGTCGTTATTGAAACTTGTTAGCTCATAAGTTAATTGTGCATCATTGTAACAATAGTTTGCAGTTTGGTATAATGATAACTTGTCAAAATCTAAACCATAATCAATTTTTTCTTTTCCTAGTAGTGCTTTTGATACACTGTTTAATGAAAAATCTGTATATGATTGACTAAATGCATAAATTTGAAATGAACGATTCGACAGTGTCCTATACAAATCAATGTGAACCCCGTGTTTTAGAGTTGCAGAGTCTCTCATCATGTATAACGGATTGCAATCATTTGAAATTCCTAATCTTTCTGCTCTATTGTACAAATATGGTAAATCGAATTCATCACCATTGTATGTTACAACAAATGGAAATTCCTCGATTATTTTAAATGCATCAAGAATCATTTCTTTTTCTTTATCTAAATCGTAAAATGTTACTTTGATGTTTTCATTTAATTCGTTATTTCCTCGCTCAGTTCCATCTGTTTTGAGCACAAAAATTTGATCAAAACCACTGCTGCCTTTTAATCCAATTGCGGTAACTCTTTTTTCTGCAATTTTTGGGTCTGGAAATCTTCCAGGTTCAAATTCAACTTCAATATCTACACTTAATCTTTTAATTTTTGGAATTGGTTGATTGAGTAAATCTGCCCATTCTGATATGAATTCTTTAAATTCTTCAGAATCAATCATGCTGTCACTATCCACTTTATCCCACAACAAACTCTTTAGCGCAAGTTTTACTTCATCTGAAATTTTCATATTATGCGGTTTGAGCAATCCGTTTGTTATCTCATAATATTTTCCAACAATTAACTGTCTATCGTACAAATATGTTTCATAATATTTGATATCTGATTCCCATGTTTCAATTTGGTTTCTAATACTTTCACCATAATTTCCTCCAATTGAAAGCGGATTGTCCACTATTATTTTTGACATTTCTATTTCTTTGTCTTGGATTAAATCATGCTTCTTAACTGATTTGATTTCTAAAACATCTTCTCTTTCTTGTAAAAAATCTAATTCATCAATTGATAATTTTGAATAGCAATATGGCTTGTGTGTAATTTCATCTTTCCATAAAAATAATTTTTGCTCTGTTGGCTCATAAAATTTTAGAACTGCTGATTTACTTACTCCATCATACGTTGCAGATACTAACATTGATGGAAGCATAGTTTCTATTTTTTCTACTTGTGCTACTTTGACTTGCATTTAATCCCTCAATTTTTATTTTTTCCAACTATTTCTTTCGCCCATCTTCCAATTTTTTCTTTTTCTAAATGTACTATTTCTACACCTGCTTCATTTAACAAATCATAATCTGTTTCAGGATATGTATCTAAACAAACAAATTTTTTGATTCCAATCGTGATGGCCATTTTTGTGCATTCTAGGCATGGGACGAATGTAGTATAGAGAATTGCTCCTTTGACACCTGCTTCAATTCCTAATATTGCACAATGCATTATTGCATTTGCTTCAGCGTGATTACATAAACAACGATCAAGTGATGCTCCCGATTCTATTTTTCCTAGCATTCTTAATTCGCATCTTTTACAACCTCCTTCAAAACAGTTCTTTATTCCTGGAGGCGTTCCATTATATCCTGTTGCTAACTGTCTATGGTCCCTCACAATTACTGCCCCCACCTGTCTAGTAATACAATTTGAACGTAATTTTGCCAATTCAGCTTGTAACATGAAATATTCATCCCAATTGGGCCTTTCAAAAGAATCACTCATACAAATTCTGCCTAAATCTTACATATATGGATCTCGATGTTGAAAATTTTATTTGCGATCAATATTTCATTTTTTTAAAGTCTCTTTTTGGATAGTTTCTTTCTAATTTTCATTCCTATTGCAAATGAAATTATCATTCCTGTAAGTGATAAAATTGTCAAAGTATTGGTATCTGTTGTTGCAGGTGTTTCAGAAATTAATGGTATGAATAATGTAAATGCAAACATCATTCCACTAAGATAACTAATATTTTTTAAAATTGGTAACTTACATGGAATTGCCATAATCGACATCATCTAATAAATTATTTAGTCTTTGATAATTGTAAAAAATAAGTAACGCAATTCAAACATACTTATTCTATAATTATAGAACAAATATTGATATCAAGACTTAATGTTATAAAGTTCTAATTTATGCTTAATTTTGTTGAATAAGTTACTGTTGCTAGCACCCTTGATGGTGTTACTATTAGTTCCAATGATTGCTCAAGCCGAAGCAAATCTCGGTGATGATTGGGCTGCAATTAAAGCAGGTGCTGGTGATGCAACGAAAGCTGAAACAACATCTGAGTCACTAAAAATACTTGCAGAAACTAAATCCCTCTATGTAAGTTCATTTGCAAGTGCAGCACAAATGCATGACCCAACAACACACAAAGTAATCATGGCATGTTATGAAGATACAAAATCACAATATGAAAATGGTGATAAAGCACAAGCAAAACTAATCAAACAATGTCTTGAGAAATCTATCTATACTCTTGGAATGGTAATGATGGAAGTCTCAGTATCTGAAAATGATGCAGACAAATACTTGGATTGGTCTAAAGTCGTACAAAAGAAATTCAAAGTAGCAGACAAAGACCCAGCAACACAAGCATTATTTACTGCAATCAAAAATGACCCATCCCAATTAGGTGTCTACTCTGATGTTATTAGAGAGAACATGTTGGATATTTTCGAACTAAAAACAGTTGAAGAATTAGAAGAAGCATTAATCAAATATGGTGAAGGTGATACACAATCTGCAAAAAAATATGCATATGAAGGACTTTACTATTATCAAACTTTACACCCATACGCAATTGAATCAATTGGAAATTCTAAAGCAAACCAACTCTTGAATTACATGATTGAAGCCAAAGCAGTATCTGATTCTGCAAACGATGGTGTATCTATATCACAATTAACTTCTGAAATGAAATCAATTAAAAAAGAAGTTGAGAAATTAGTACAAGAACACAACGGAATCGATGGAACTCCTGAAGCACTTGCACTTGCAGGAATTGCTGATAGGCTTCACTTAGTTCAAGTAGAATATGTTGATGCAATTGACGATTCTGGTAATATCATTAATGACATGGAGTATGCAGAAACTGTAGCATTTGCTGGCGGTGCCTTAGAAATCCTTGAAGAAGATGAAGCAGTATTACGAGCCATATCTTCAACTCAGTTTAACGAATTATACACAATTTTATCTGATATTATAACTGATGTTGATAACAAAGCACCAATTGCAACAGTACTTAACTCTGCAGATGACGCAACTGTAATTGTAAAGTCACTGCAATCTGGTACTGGTGAAGCAGGTTCTAACCTTAATGGTTACTTTGATCAAATCAACCGCTTACTGCTCAGCGCACAAGCAGCCTACTCAAACGGTGATTCTGACTTGGCATTTGAACTAGTCAGTCAAGCATACTTAGATAACTATGAATTCTTGGAAGCACCATTAGCAGAAGTCAATCCAAGTTTGATGAAAACAATTGAAGACAACATGAGGGAAGAACTTAGAAACATGATTAAATCTGGTGCATCTTACAATGAAATTAAAACTCAAATTCTATTCTTAACTGCAGACCTTGAAACAGCACAAGATGCAGTTACTATTCCAACTGCAGCCACAACACCGGCTGCTTCACCTAAAGAATCATCTGAAGAAGGTGGCGGCTGTCTAATTGCAACAGCAGCTTACGGCTCAGAGATGGCACCGCAAGTTCAGATGCTTAGAGAAATTCGTGACAACCAATTAATGAACACCGAAT
>Ga0066836_10000287_pt1 | contig 23157 bp, 22 predicted proteins | sample ETNtaG_18_FD_71568 | JGI IMG/M metagenome (GOLD analysis project Ga0066836, IMG submission 71568) | Marine microbial and viral communities from oxygen minimum zone, Eastern Pacific Ocean - ETNP201302SV91 | ecosystem: Environmental > Aquatic > Marine > Oceanic | place: Pacific Ocean: Eastern... | reverse complement strand
TAGGTATTTTGCCAGAGTTGAGAGCAGAAAGAGAAAGCCGCAGAAAGTATTGTAGATTCAGAGGGTGGCTAAAATAAGTGTGTGCGTGTTTTGTGGCTCTAAGGAGGGTACAGATAACCGTTTTGTGCAACTTGCTAGAGAACTCGGGAAAGCGTTAGCTCTAGAGAATGCTCGACTTGTTTACGGTGGTGCTCAAATCGGAGTAATGGGCGCGGTCGCTGATGCGGTTCTTGAAGAAGGGGGAGAAGTGATAGGAGTGATTCCCAAAGCCCTCTCTGATCGGGAGATAGCACACCCTGGTCTCACAGAACTAGTAGTGACTTCTGATATGCATGAGCGAAAAAGAAGAATGTATGCGTTAGCGGATGTGTTCATAGCGCTACCTGGAGGTATGGGGACGCTAGAAGAAGTTTTCGAAGCAGCAACGTGGACGAAACTAAGGATGCATGAACCAGACATTTATAAACCTGTAGTTCTTCTTGATGATGGTCAATTCTGGGGTCCGCTTAGTGATTTTCTAAATTCGTTGGTGAGCTATGGATTTGTGTCTCTGAAGAACCGTGGGATAGTGATTTCAGCGACTTCAGTATCTGAAACAGTAACGCTGATTAGAGAAATCGCAGAAGGAAGCGACTAGCCCCCTCTAGACTCTTCTTATGAACGTTCGTTGGGTTGGCGCAGAAAGAACCGTATATGACCTTGTCGGAGGCAATGAATGGTTCTACGAACTTATGGATCATTTCTACGAACATGTTGAATCTCAAAACCAGATTCGTCACCTGTATCCCGAAGATCTGTCTGAATCAAAGAAAAATACTGCTGATTTTTTAATTCAGTATTGGGGTGGCCCGTCCCATTATTCCGATAAACGAGGGCACCCCAGATTGAGGATGCGGCATGCTCCATTCCCCATAGGGGAAACAGAAAGAGACGCCTGGCTATCAAGCATGGATTTTGCATTAGCCAAAATGAAGCCAGAAACTAGAATCCTTGAAGCCATGACGGAGTATTTCAATACGGCTGCGCATCATATGATGAATAACGAAAACGGCAATGAGGGAGAATTGAACGTAACATGACTTTCAGGTGTTAATTGGATACATTAAATTTGAATAGAGATTTGGGTAATCTAAGAGGAGGGAAGTGTTAGTGGAAGAACTAGGCTTCATTCCCTTTGACTGTGACAACCACTATTACGAAGCAGAAGATGCATTCACTCGACATGTTCCGAAAGAATGGCAGCGACGTTGTGTCCAATGGTGTGAAATAAAAGGAAGAAAACACCATATAGTTGGAGGCCAAATAAGTACGGCAGTAGCAAATCCGACCTGGAACCCAATCGCTAAACCAGGAGCTTTGCATGACTATTTCCGAGGTAACCCTTCTGGGCGATCCCCTTTAGAAATGCTGAAAGATCGTGAACCACTCCCAAATGAATACATGGACAGAGATGCACGTGTGCAAAAAATTTCAGAACAAGGCTTACAAGGAATATGGCTATTCCCTACTTTAGGTGTTCTTTACGAAGAACTTCTTAAGGAAGATGTTGAAGCTGTAAAAATTCTCTTCAGAGCATTTAATAAATGGCTAGAAGAAGACTGGGGTTGCAACTATAGGAACACCATCTTTGCAGCACCTTACATTAGCCTTTGCGATGTTGATTTCGCTGTCGAAGAGTTACAAACAGCTATCCAAAATGGAGCTCGTGTAATTTGTATAAGACCTGCGGCCGTGTGGACAGTTGATGGTCCTAAATCGCCTGCGGACAAGATGTTTGACCCATTTTGGTCGTTGTTGAATGACGCAGGGATTCCATTGGTTATTCATGCTGGCGATAGTGGATATTCGTCACAGGGATATGCTGAGGATGGGTTCGGGGCAAGCTTTGGAGGTGGAGCCTCGTATGCACCATCAATCAAAGCCTTCAATATTGAAAGAGCAGCTCTTGATTGGTTAATGACAATGTCATTGCAAAGAATGTATGAACGGTTCCCAAATCTACGAATCGTTTCCGTAGAGAATGGTTCAAGCTTTCTGCCAGATCTCTTTAGGAAACTTCCTCAACAGAAAAATAAACTAATGGGCTGGTTTAAAGAAGATCCATTGGAGTTGTTCAAAAAACATGTTTGGATTAACCCTTTTTGGGAAGATGACCCATACGAAGTTGCTCAATTGATGGGAACTGATCGAGTTGTGTTTGGCTCAGATTGGCCACATATAGAGGGCATGCCGACACCGTTAGATTACGCTGTTGAACTTAAGGAATTCTCAAAGGAAGACCAGAAAAAAATTCTGCTCGACAATGTTCTGGAACTTAATGAACCAGCATTTCAGTAATTAGCGTCCGCCACTGACAGTCATCACTTCACCAGTCATCCATGATGAAGCTTCTGAACATAGAAACAATACCGCCCCAGCTATATCTTGAGGGCTTCCAAGGCGTCCAAGAGGAACCCCAGTTTCTTTAGCGTATGCCGGAAGGTCATCGGGCTCTAAACCCATCACTTCAAAGAAAATTTCAGTTGGAACGGCACCTGATGCCACAGCATTGCATCGTATTTCCGGACCTAATTCATGAGCCAAAGAAGCAGTGAGTACATTTACACCGGCTTTTGCTGCAGCATAATGCGAGTTGTTTGGAACCGCCCCCCATGAAGACCTAGAAGAGATATTGATAATGCTTCCCTCATCCATATGCATTGCTGCGACTTGGCAGCCAACAAAAACCGAAGTCAAAGTCAACGCAATTGTTTGGTCCCAATCTTCTCTCGTGAGTTCTTTCAATGGGATACGACCAGTACTTCCTCCAACATTATTAACCCAGATATCGATTTTCCCGAACGTATCTAACGCACCTTTAGCAAGAGCATGAACCTGATCATCTTCAGTGACATCACAAACAATGGGAATAGCTGCTCCTCCATCAGATGTTATCTGGTTTGCTACTTTCTTTATATCTTCCTCAGTTCTTGAAGATATAACAACATTCGCCCCTGCTTCAGAGAGAAGTTTAGCTATTCCTTCACCAATGCCTTTCCCGCTCCCAGTCACAACAGCTGTCTGGCCGGAGAGGTCAAATAATGCAGGAATACCCATTATTTCATCTTAATTCAAAGACATGAGCACAGTTGGTGCATTCCATGGAAGTCAAACAAAAGATCTCTAGTGGTGTGGCGTCATAATCGCGATAGGGATACTGATACCAATATCACGAGTTCTAAGGGTCGTAATTTTGCGACCAGTTTGGACTGCTTCCTTTAAAGGAGTACAAGAATTCCCCAAAGTGGAAAGCGTTTTTTGAATATCATCTGAAACAAGGGCCAAACCCCAGAAAATAGCAGGATCATCACCGGATTTCGTATCTGGTCCGACAAGTTCGAGTATTACATTCCCCAGCCAAAAAAATGTTTGACGAACCAAGTTGTTCCGATCACCGAAAGTTCGTATTCGCTGTGATTTGATTCCTGCAGCATGAAATGCTGAAGTGCTTCGGTCGCAATCAGATGTAGTTACTACGACATGATCGATCCTTGAAATAGCATTTGGATGGGCTTCATCTGGGAGCGAAAGGACTTGTTCCATATCTGTAGTTTCAATTGCTCCAAACGGAAGGGAATCAATCGGTTCTCCCACCCCAAGTGCTTTCATGGAAGAAATGCCCTTCGGTTCATCTAAAGTTGCAAAGAGGAATTGAACGGTGCCGAGCGTAAAAAATGAATCCCCATTCTCTAGTTGACTCACCTTGAAACCAACTGACTCCCAGATAGCAGGATCTTCGTTCAAAGTGATTTGAAGTAACTGATTCTTGCTCTCTCTCATTTCATTAAGATAGCAACCCTTTTGATGTGAGAAAAAATATCTAATTGTTCGCGCTTCCACCAGGCCGGTTTGGTGAACGCCAATAAAGGGAAGCCACAGGTTTTTCCCAAGCCACTACCACGTACTTTTGAGTATGGAATTCGTGTTGTTTCTTCGTGGCACAGGTTTTGTCGTAAATATCTTTGCACGGCGCACACCAGTCACCCATCCATGCGGGCTCTTCACCGCATTGTTTACACCACACAAATTCCATTACCTAAAACTATTAAGCTGGTATGACAAGTGTCGTGTGGGCAAGAGAATTCGCGGGATCCACCAAAGAAAACAAAGCGATGACAAACTTGAACGATGAAATTCGTCAGGGTTAAGGGCAACACAACGTTTATTCTGATCGCAACTATTTCCGCGGCTGTTTTAGTTGTAGCTAATATCTCTTCACTAAATGTGGCTATACCTGAACTCTCAAGAGGGCTCGGAGCTAGCCAATCAGATATTCAATGGATGGTTGACATTTATGCCTTTTCCTTAGCCGTTTTGCTTCTGCCCGCAGGTGCTTTGGGAGATAGGTTTGGGCGAAGACGAATGCTTCTTTTTGGAGTTTTTGTTTTAGCGTTGGCAAATGGCGCCACTTTATTTACACAAGATCTAGATTTCATTGGGGTTTCTGAAGCGAAACTAGTCGTAGCGTTAAGGGCTTTTAGCGGGATTGGTGCTGCATTTATTTTTCCTGCAACACTTTCAACGATTACCACAACACTGCCTGAAAATAAAAAAGCGAAAGGTGTCGCAATTTGGACAGCTGCTGTTTTTTCCGGAGGATTTCTTGGGATCCTAATATCGGGAGCGTTACTTGAGAGTTACTGGTGGGGATCGGTTTTCATGGTCATGGCATTACTCTCCTTAGGTATTTTTGTCCTGTGCTGGGTGTTTCTCCCGGAGTCCTCAGCCCCGCAAGAATCTAACCTAGATCCAGTTGGCACTCTTTTGTCCCTATTAGCTATCGGAGGAATCGTCTTCGGAGTCATGGAAGGACCCACGAAAGGTTGGGCATCAACTCTTATTCTGATGGCTTTTATTATCGGGGGAGTTTTCCTTGCACTTTTCATTGGTTGGGAATTAAGGACTGCAAAGCCGCTTTTGGATCTCAGAATATTCTCGGATAAAGGAGTACGTTCAAGTTCGTTCGCTCTTTTGATCCAGTTTTCCCTAGCGTTCGGTTTCTTTTTCGTTACCGTACCTTATCTGGCCTTCGTTATAGGCTACGGACCGTTAGATACAGGTCTGAGTTTTTTGCTGGCAGCTATAGGGCTTTTCCCTGCTTCGATGATGGCAATCCCCTTATCCAGAAAGTTAGGTTTTAGGATAGTTGGAACAAGCGGTTTCTTGTTGCTTGGCACAGCATTCTATGTAGGTACAACTGCAGGAATATCAACTGATTTAAAGCTGTTGACAGTAGTCTTGATTCTTTACGGGGCTGGTATGGGGCTAGTGTCACCACCCGCAACGGAGATCTTAGTATCTGCTTTGCCATCCGAAAAACAGGGTGTTGCCTCGGCTTTAAATGATGTGCTGCGAGAACTTGGGGCTGTGATCGGGATAGCAATAGCAGGGTCCGTTTTTAATAGTGGTTATAGGAATTCAATTTCTAAGATAGACAGTTTCCCTGAAGATGTAATTGCCGCAGTAAAAGAAACACCCGCAGTCGCCCCAAAGGTAGCTTCCGAGTTAGCTGAGAAGGGTTTTGATCTTTTGGAACAAGTAAGGCAGTCAGTTGTCAATGGCTGGAATCAAGCGCTTTGGGCATCTTTAGTCATTGCCGTTATCGGTGCAGTGGGATTTGCTTTTTGGGCTCCCAGTAGAGAACGAGCTACTCTTGTTTCAGGAAAATCTAAAAATAAAGAATCTGCATTGGTGTATAGAACTATTACAAAATCTGTGACTATTGAAGGGTCAAAGTCAAAACGAAAGTTGCAAGTATCGCAGCGAGTGATGGAGTCGGGTTAACAGCCACATGGAATCTTGGGAAAGCACACCGCCGCGATTGGGTTGCCTCGCATACCCATTGTCAATAGTGGGAGGATTTGTAGTAATGGTTTTACTAGCAGCTGCATTAAGTTTTTCAGCTACTAACTCAATTCTGATTGGTATTGCCGGAGCTAGCGCAGCTGCGTTGCTAGCTTGGAGGAACTTGAGATCCGGTAGAGTAGAAAAAAGTTAGTAGCTCCGAAATCTCTCAAAAGAGAAGTGTTTATGAATGGGAAAAGAATAAGCGAAGCAGTGATCTTTAGCGGTGGGCCAACACCCTCAGCGGAGATATTAACTTTTGTTGATGAGAAGAGCTTCGTGATAGCTGCTGATTCAGGACTAGATAACGCGTTAGCACTAGGATGTCGTCCCAATGTACTCATTGGAGATCTTGATTCTGTTTCCACAAAAGGACTCTCTTGGGCAAAAAAGAATAATGTAGAAATAATCGCCTTCCCCAGAGATAAAGATAAATCAGATCTGGAACTAGCTATGGAATACGCAATTCAAAATTGCGAATCGTTACTTCTGATTGACTCCGGGCTTGGACGAATCGATCAACTCTTTGGCGTATTTGCGCTATTTGCCTCAGAGAATATTTCATCAATCCCATGCAGAGCAATAGTTTCAAACTCTTTAATCACCGTTGTGAAAGAAAAAATTGAAATACCTAAGAGAGGGAATAAGGCGGTTTCAATCTTTGCTCACGCAGGAGAAGTAACAGGAGTTAGCACAACAGGCTTTAAGTGGGAATTGGATGATGCAACCCTTAAACCAAATTCAACACTTGGTCTTAGCAACGAATTAGTTAACGAAACCGGTCTAATATCTATTAGCAGCGGAACGTTGCTTGTGATTCAGTCGGAGATCTTCTGATGAGGCACTGCCTGAGCATTCCAACGGCCAGAATGGTTCTGAAGATTCAATTCCATATCAAAACATTCTGAAAGATTGTCACTAGTCAGGGTTTCTGAAATCGTACCTGAAATCAGATTGGTACCACCTTTCAGGAGAAGCAAATGAGTGAATTCCTCAGGGATTTCTTCCACATGATGTGTCACCATAATCACAGGTGGGGAGAGACGGTCCCCAGCTAAATCTTTTAAGCTTTGTAAAAGATTTTCTCTTCCAGGTAAATCAAGACCAGATGCTGGCTCATCCAGTAACAGAATTTTGGGATCGCTCATTAGACTTCGCGCAATAAGAGTTCTTTGTTTCTCTCCTGAAGATAAGGAGCCAAATGAACGGTTGGCTAGACCGCCGATTCCAAGTCTTTCCAATTGGTATATGGCTAAATTCTCGTCGTCTTCGTCGTATGAGTTCCACCAAGGCTCTAAAGCGCCGAACTTTGCTGTCATCACCACCTCCTTTGCTAGAAGCGAAGGGCGAAGTAGATCAGCAAGACTTGCACTGGTAAAGCCAACTAAGTTTCGGATTTTGCGAATATCCGACTTCCCAAGCTCATACCCTAGAACGTTGACCACCCCTGAACTGGGGTGAAGGTAGAGGCCAGCTATCTTCAGAAGCGACGTTTTTCCAGAACCGTTCGCTCCCAAAATCACCCATCTATCGCTTGCCTGCACCTCTAAATTCACGCCATTTAGTATTTGGGTCCCAGCACGGAGAAGCGAAACGTCATCTAATTTTAGAGATGCAGGTATTGTTTTCATTCGCTTTCTACCACTTGTTTCCACTGCTCGTGCATATCAGAGTAATGGCCGTTCATGGCGATTAGCTCTTCGTGGTTCCCAACTTCAACAATCTGACCTGAATCAATAACAATAATGCGATCAGCGCGCATTACGGTAGCTAGCCGGTGGGCAACGATAATAGCGGTCCTGCCATCAAGCAGAGCATCTAAGGCTTCTTCAATTCGATTTTCAGATTGTAAATCAAGGTTGGAAGTAGCTTCATCAAGAACAAGTACTCGAGGCTGAGAAAGAAAAGCTCTTGCTAGAGCAATTAATTGTCGTTCGCCTGCGCTTAGCGAAGAACCACGTTCATGTATCTCGGTATCAATTCCATCTGGCAACGTTTCGATTAATGGCATTAATCCAGCAGCTGCCAACGATTCAAGAACATCGTCTTCGTTGGCATCTGGTCTTGAGAAGGAAATGTTTTCCCGAATTGAGCCCGCAAATAAGAAAGGTTCCTGAGGGACTACTCCAATCTGTTCACGTAATGATTTGATCGTAACGTCACGAACATTGAACCCGTCAATAAACACTTCCCCTGAATCTGGATCATAGAAACGCGTAGTAAGCTTAGCGATTGTTGATTTCCCTCCACCGGTCGGTCCTACAATGGCAATCGTTTCGCCTGCCTGAATACTCAGGTTTATGTCAGTCAACACTCTTTCACCTAGCTCATAGCTAAAGTTCACAGACCTAAATTCAATCGCGCCTTCAATTGCTGGAAGTTCGCATGCGTTAGGCTTCTCTGGAACAGCAGGTGAAGTCGCAAGCAATTCCCTTAATTTAGCCACAGCTGCCTGACCTTGTTGGTAGCCATTGTATAGCTGCGTAAGCGTCTGGATCGGTGTGAAGAAAGCACCAAGGTACAGCAAAAAAGCTGTTAATTCTCCAATTTCTAAATCTCCATTCAAAACCATTCTTCCGCCAACTATAAGAACTAATGCCCTTCCAACTATTGCTATTGCTTCAGTCCCAGGCGTATAAACAGAAGCGGCTTTAATAGCATCAAGATTTGCTTCTTTGTGTTCCCCAACAATATTCGTATGTCGGATGACGTTATGTTTCCTTCGATTGTGGGCAGTTATGACACGTATGCCTGCAAGACTTTCTTGGAGATCAGATAATACTTCACTGATCCGATTACGAACTCTTCCGTACGCATTTGAAGATTTGCGACGAAACCATTCACTCAACAAGATAGTTATCGGAACAATCGCGAAAAGCGTTATCAAACCAAGAGTTGGGCTAAGGATGATTAATATCACAGTGATCACCAATACTGTCAATCCCTGAACCGCGAAATTCACCAATCCTTCTTGGAAAAGTTGTGATAGGGCCTCTATGTCACTGGTCATGCGAGTCATGAGAACACCTGCTTTCTCATTGGTATAGAACTCCAATGACTGCCGTTGAAGGTGGCTAAAGACTTTCACTCGAAGGCTCTTCATCAGACCTTCCCCAAGGGAACCCGTATAACGGATCCGATAAAAGGCGCTGAAACCATGAAGTGCAATGCTTCCTAAATAGGCGAAAGCCACGATGAGGAGGACATTTTTCTTACCAGGAACAACTCCTTCATCAATCCCAAACTTTGTAAGAAGAGGTCCAGCTTGCAATAGAACACTCTCTCCAATAACTAGAATTAAAGCTAAGGCCAATTTCCACCTATGCCCACTTAGGAAACTTCTTAGGGTAAAGGGGGGTTCGCTTGGGATGAAGTGCTTAAAATCCAAAGATTCGGGCGCATGGATTGGTTCGCTGTCCAAGACGGAATTAACTTCTTCTTGTAAATGGCCAGGAACTCCTGCATGGGGTAGTCCTGCGTCGCGAGAAGAGGTTACTGAATTCGCACCTCCGAAACCAATTGGTGCTCCAAAACTCATCAGAGACCACCCTTACTTGAACTAGTCTCGGCCTCAGCGAGAATAGACGTATAGAGAGAACTTCTTGCCATCAGTGAACTATGGGTCCCCTCATCCACGATTCTGCCTTCATCAAGCAGAACAACCCTATCTGCTAAAGCAATAGTCGATATTCTTTGAGCAATCAGTAAAGTCGTACGCCCCTCTAAATGATTTCGTAAAGAATCGTGTATTCGAGATTCCACTTTAATGTCGATAGCGCTAGTAGCGTCATCAAGAATAAGGACATTTGGCCTTTCGAGAAGACTTCTTGCTAAAGCAATTCTTTGCCGCTGCCCTCCCGAAAGTGTATAGCCCCGCTCACCCACAATCGTCTCAAATCCTCCACTCAACTCGTTGACGAATTCAAACGCTTGAGCGCTTTTAGCAGCGGCAATTATTTCGGCATCGGACGCATTCGGATTTCCATATGAAATATTCTCAGCGATAGAAGTGGAAAACAAAAAAGGTTCATCAAAAACAACGCCAACATGGCGACGCAGAGAGTCAAGTTTGATCTCTTTGATATTTTTTTCATCAATACAAATTTGTCCGGAATCAACATCGTAGAAACGTGTAAGGAGCCTCGCCAAAGTTGATTTCCCCGACCCCGTCCGGCCGACAATAGCGACTGTCTCCCCGGGTGCCACAACAAGATTAAGGTTAGAAATGATTTCCGATCCCTTAACAGGGGCGTCAATATCAAATTGCGAGACGCGATTCTGATAGGAGAAGCAGACATCCTCAAAGGTGATTCCTCCTTTCACGTCAGACAATACAACCGCGTTCGGAGAGTCAACTATCTCAGGATCTTCGTCTAAGACTTCAAATATTCTGCTAGCAGAAGCAGATGCTCGTTGTGCCTGAAGAAGCAGGAAACCAAACATTCGGAAAGGAGCCTGAAGCATTATTACGTAGGCATTGAAAGCGAACAAAGTGCCGATAGAGACTTCGTCATTGATGGCGAGGATGCCACCATAGAGTAGGACAATGGCCATCCCAATTCTTGGAAGAGCTTCAATGACCGGGTTATATTTTGCCCTTTCTTTGATTGCTTGAACATTCACCCATTCAATATGTCTGGCTGCCTTCTGGAGCAAACCAATTTGATGCTCTTCAGCAGCAAATGACTTCACGACTCGGGTCCCATTGACATTCTCATCAACAATTGTTGCTAATTCAGCAAGACGCGCCTGGCTAACCCAAGTAAGTGGAAAGACGGAATGTCGTAACCTTTGGCCAAAAAAGTAAACACCTGGGAGTGTGCACAAAGCAACAAGTGTTAGCCGTACATGAAGTGTCATCATGAAACCAAATGCAAGAACAAATGAGATTATGCTCATTGCGATTAAAGGTCCGAAAGCTAAAAGCACTTGTATGGATCTAATATCGCTGTTAGCCCTAGAAATAACTTGCCCTGATTGCGTCCTATCAAAATAAGAAAAGCTTAATTTTGTTAAATGGGAGTAAAGCAAAGCTCGCAAATCTGTTTCAACTCCCCAAGCCACCCGAAATAAAGAAATGCGATATAAGGCTCCTGAAGCAAACCGCCCAAAGCCAACACAAACTAAAATGAGGGCCCAAATCGTTAATTCACGTCGGTCCCCATTAACAGTTGAATCAATTGCTTCTTTGGCTATCGCTGGCACGGCAACATTAAGAACCAGTGCTACTGTCCCAACAACTATTCCCGTAAGGAGTGGTCGTCGGTGAGATTTCGCGATAGGAGCTAACCTCCGCATCCACCCCAAATCCTTATTCGGATGAATTGAATTTTTTGGGAATGCGAATTTAGGGCTTATCCCAACTCTCTGCAGATTGTGAGTCGCTGAAGGGTCATCCGTTTCTGTTGATGATAATTGCAAAGTTCTTCACGATCCTTTGATTCCCAAAGATTGGGACCAATTTAGTCTGAAGCTCGTTCAATTGAGAGTTCCTACATAAAAAAGAATTTTTGTAACGCTTCTCACTAATTTTTTGCTTTTCCATTGAAGTTCATGGTTACTATAAAGTGATGCCTCGAATAGGAATTGAAAAATAGATACTTCACTTGGTCTTATTCTGATTGGTGTTCTAATTGCAGCGACTGCATTCTTTGTTGCTGCAGAGTTCGCTCTTGTCGCTAGCGATAAGAAACGTTTCGAAACCGAATCATTAGCCGGCAATCGTTCCTCACAAACTGTTCTGCGTTTACTAAGGAACCTTTCATACCATCTCACAGGAGCTCAATTAGGGATCACTGTAGCAGCGGTAATATTAGGGTTCATCGCAGAACCAACGTTCGCGGAGATGATCCACGCCCCAATATCAAATCTTATTGGTGAGGGAGCATCACAGAGCATCTCGTTAGTTATAGCAATCACGCTCGTAACTTTTTTGACTATGATACTAGGGGAACTAATTCCTAAAAACGTGGTGATTGCGAAACCAAACGCGTCGGCGCGGATTCTTGCTAAACCCTTTCAAATCTATAGCTTCTTGGTAAAACCATTGATCTATATAAGTGATGTAACCGCAAATAATCTTACGAGAGCATTCGGAGTCGAACCAGCAGAAGAATTAATCCACGTTCCAAGCATTGAAGATTTAGATTTAGTGATAAAAGCATCGGCTGAAGAGGGAATAATTGCTCAAAGAAAGATGGACCTACTAACCCGATCAATCAAATTCTCTGAAAAGGATGCGAGTGACGTCATGACACCACGAGTATCGGTGCATTCTCTTAAAGCAGAGTCAACCATAGAAGATCTCATCTCGCTTAGTTTGGAAACCGGCCACTCACGCTTCCCAGTTATTTCAAGTGATCTAGATAATGTAATGGGAATAGCTCATGTGAAAGCTGCATTAACTGTCAGCTCAACGGAAAGATCATCAATCCCAGTATCTCAAGTCATGAGTGAAGTCTTAGCAGTTCCGGAAACACGAGATCTTATTTCGATTATGGCTGATATGAGACAAAAGAGAATACCGATAGTAATCGTTGTAGATGAACACGGTGGGACTGAAGGCCTTGTCTCGGTTGAAGATCTTCTTGAAGAGATAGTCGGCGAAATTGAAGATGAATATGATTCTGCCAAAAGAACACAATCCAGTGACGCGGAAGGAATCTATACCTTGGAAGGAAGCCTTCATCTGCATGAGGTAGAAGAAATCTGTGGCCTGGCAATACCGAAAAAAACATACGAAACAATAGGTGGATTTGCACTTGACAAGCTTCAACGCATCCCCACCGAAGGGGAAGTATTTAGATACAGGGAATGGAAAATAGAGGTCATGGAAATGGACCGGTTGCGGATAGCGAAAGTTCGTTTGACAGCTCCACCATTTCACTCTCTCAGATTCCGCCGACCTAACTACCGAGAGGACCATGAAACGTGATCGTCACACTCACAGCCATCCTCGTTACGCTTTTGCTGGTTCTAGCGAACGGAGTCTTTGTTGCCGTTGAATTTGCGCTTGTGGCATCGCGAAGGTCAAAAATGGAAAAGCTAGAACAAACCGGAAACCGTTCGGCGCGAATTGGTATTGAGCTAATGGCTGACTTACCTCTATCTATTTCCGGAGCGCAGTTAGGTATTACTATCTCATCACTTGGTTTAGGGCTAGTGGCCGAACCAGCATTCGCAAAGATAATTGAAACAATCTTTACTGAACCACTAGGTTTCCCAACGTCATTGGCACATGCGATCGCATTTGGTGTGGCTCTGTTCATAGTGGTTTTCCTTCATATGGTCCTGGGAGAGATGGTCCCTAAAAACTTTGCACTAACTGATCCGGAACTTGTACTTTGCCGATTGTCTAGATTCCATAGATACTTCATTTTTATTTTCGGACCTGTTATTTGGTTCTTGAATAAGGTTTCAAGTCTCATGCTTAAACCCTTTGGCATAAATCAGGTAGCTGAATTAGGCATTGCCTACACAGTGCAAGAGATTCACAATTTAATAGGTGAGGTAAAAACTAGCGGAAACATGAATCAAACTAGCCATGACATTCTTTCAGGTGCACTTTTTTTCCAAGATCAACCTGTTAGCTCAGTCATGATTCCTTGGAGCGAAGTGGTGTCAGTGGATGCGAATCTGCCAATAGAACAAATTCAAGCTATTGCAGCACAAAGCGGCCACAGTCGCCTTCCGGTGTTTTCCAGAGACAAAGTTGTTGGGTTCATGCATGTGAAGGATCTTTTATATCTTGAAGAAGGGAATGAACAATTGAAACTCAGTGAGAAACGTATACGTGAAATTCTCATTACATCAAGCGGGCGGACATTAGATGAACTCCTAAGGGAAATGAAGGAAACTCAAATCCATTTTGCATTAGTGAAGGATTCACAACAGAGCATTCAAGGTATCGCTACTTTGGAAGATGTCTTAGAAGCCATAGTTGGTGACATTGTTGACGAATCGGACAGGGTTAAAGCTTGAAATTTCTCAGTCAAGATTAATTTCAAGCGCCAATGGCGTGGTAGCCCCCATCAACATGAATGATTTCACCTGTGGTCATTGGAAACCAGTCAGACAAAAGAGCTACACAAGCGCGAGCAACAGCAGAAGAGTCTTTCACATCCCAACCCAGTGGCGCTCGTCCATCCCAAGCATCTTCAAATTCTTTAAATCCAGGAATTGATTTTGCAGCCATTGTCCTGACCGGTCCTGCTGCGACTAGGTTTACGCGAACATTGTCTGGCCCCAGGGAACGAGCAAGATAACGTGAAGCTGACTCTAGCGCCGCTTTGGCAACGCCCATCCAGTTATACGCTGGCCACGCTACGTTCGCGTCAAAATCAAGACCCACGATAGATCCACCATTGCTCATAAGCGGGAGAATTGTCTCAGCTACCGTTTTGATTGAATAAGCGGAGATATCAAAACCAATTGAGATCTCATCCCAACTAGCGGCTAAGAAATCTTCTCCCAAACCAATTTCAGGCATAAAGCCAATGGCATGCAATGCGCCATCAACTCGACCCCATTTCTTTTCTAACGCATTTCGGACATTAGAAACATGTGATGGATCAGTTACATCAAATTCCAAAACATCAACTTCTCCGTTAAGTTTTCGAGCGGTCCTTTCTGTCAAGCGAAGACCTCTACCTGCTCCAGTGATAACTAAATTCGCTCCTTCATCAAGAGCTAATTGGGCGACACCAAACGCTAGGCTCGCATCGGTAAGTATCCCAGTGATTAATAGGTTCTTGTCTTTTAAGATGCTCATTGACACTCCAAAAGGTAAATGCTCTCAGAAAAACACTACATTAGCGAGATAGGCAATTGCGGGTTGTTTGAGCCAAACTTTAGAAAGGTTAAGAAACTAGCAAGAAAACTGCCACTTTAAAGCACATCGGCGATATGTTCTACACATGAAAATTGGTATTGTAGGCGGCACCGGACCAGCTGGACGAGGATTAGCTTTAAGATTAGCTTCCATCGGATATGACGTAGAAATTGGTTCAAGATCATCTGGAAGGGCAGCTGAAATCGTTGAAGACATATTTGAAATCTGGGGAGATAACAAATATCTGCTAACTGGTGTGAGTAACGAGGAAGCAGCGCTAGCAGAGACTGTTGTCCTCGCTACACCGTGGGACTCATGCGCTCCAACAGCTAAAGCTCTAAAGAAGCAATTAGAAGGAAAACTTGTTATTTGCATGGCTAATGCGTTGGCGAGAGTAGGGAACGAATTTCACGCCTTATACCCTCCTCGGGGTTCAATAGCGGCTGACGTCCAAGCAGCAATCCCGATGTCAAGAGTGTCCATGGCATTTCAACACCTTCCTGCAAAAGAACTTGGCGAGATTCAAACCCCTATGGAAGGGGATGTCCTCGTCTGCGCTGACGAACAATCTGCCATTGATGAAACGATAGAGATCGTGAACAAGATGGATAACCTTCGAGGTCTTGACTGCGGGAGCCTAGCCAACGCGGCTCCGGTGGAAGCTTTTACCGCAGTTCTATTACAACTGAACAAACTTTATAAAACAAGGTCATCGGTTAGTATCATCGGGCTTGATTAGTTCGCAAAACTAGTTGAGGCGTTAAGCACGCTACACTTTTCCCAAACTGCAGAGCGAGCTATAGAAATTACGATGAGACTCTTCAACACGGCAACAAATACAATTGATTCATTTCAACCAAATCAAACTGTCAAGATCTATACATGCGGAATAACGCCATATGATGCTACCCATATTGGCCATGCCGCCACATACCTCACATACGACGTACTTCAGCGGAGGCTCAGGGATCTAGGTTATGAAACACGATGCGTCCGAAATGTTACCGATGTAGATGATGACATCCTCCGCAAAGCAAGAGAATTAGGGGTTCATTACCTTGATTTAGCTGCGAAGGAAACAGCCCGATTTGATAGTGATATGAAAGCGCTTGGAATGATTCCTTCGTGGAGTGAACCAAGAGCGACTTCGGCAATTGCCGAAATACGGAATTTCATAGGGCAACTGCTTGAAAAAGGAAATGCTTACCAAATAAATGGGTCTGTTTATTTTGATGTTTCTGGAGTGAGAAATTTCGGACATCTGAGCGGTTTAAAAAGAGATGAGATGATTGCTCTTGCTGCAGAAAGAGGCGGCAATCCTAACGATCCGCAAAAACGCGATCCTTTAGATTTCGTGTTGTGGCAACCATCGCTCCAAGATGAACCATCTTGGGAAAGTAGATGGGGTCCCGGACGCCCCGGTTGGCATGTGGAATGTTCTGTACTGGCCCTACGAGATTTGGATTCGGAAACAATAGATCTCCATGGGGGAGGCGCTGATCTAATTTTCCCCCACCATGAATGTGAACGTGTCCAGTCAGAAGCAGTTACAGGTAAACCGTTCGTTCGTCATTGGATGCATCAAGCAATGGTGGAAATGGATGGAGAGAAGATGTCAAAATCATTGGGAAATCTTGTCTTCGTATCTGATTTAAGAAACGAGTATGACCCGAGAGCTATTAGACTTGGGGTCGCCGCTCATCACTATCGGACTCCTTGGTCGTGGGATAAAGAGATAATGCCTCAGGCGAAGAAAAGATTACATGCGTGGATTTCAGCTGGGGCTGGAAGCTATGGGGTAGATGAAGTTCGAGAGTGCCTAGATAATGATTTAGACACCCCGCAAGCTATTGCGGTTATTGATCAATTAGCAGAATCTGGCAACGGAATTTCTGAAGCTGCAATGCTGCTCGGGATTGATGTGGCGTCACCTTATCAAGTTGAAGGAGAATAAGCCAAACAAGGACTTTGAGAGCAGAACGGAGAAGAACTCTATATATTCCCCGAAATCGCCAGTCCTCATCTGTACCATACAGTCATGTCGGAAATCACAGTTATATTGCCAGACGGTTCAGAACGAACACTGCAAGAAGGGTCAACCGCTGCAGATCTAGCTCAGGACATAGGCCCTGGTCTTGCCAAGGCAGCAGTGATCGCCGAAATAAATGGGGACGAAGTTGATCTTTCCACTCCTCTTGAGAATGGTTCATCTGTCAGCATTATTACCGGTGACTCTGAACAAGGCTTAGAAACTCTCCGTCACTCAACTGCTCATGTCTTAGCGCAAGCCGTGTTGAATATTTATCCCGGAGCAACATTTGCGATTGGACCACCAATAGAAAATGGATTTTATTACGATTTCTCAATTCCCAATGATGAAGCGATTAAAGAAGAAACCCTTGAGAAGATAGAAAAAAAGATGAAAGAAATAGTTGAAGCGGATCAAGCTTTCGTTCGCGGAGAAACATCGGTCAATGAAGCCTTAATAATGTTTTCTGAACATCCGTACAAATGCGAAATTATTGAAACAGCTGACGCTACTGAAATTAGCGATGATGAAATAATCAGCTTTTACCATAATGGGGACGGTTTCGTTGATCTGTGCCGTGGCCCTCATGTCCCATCCACCGGTAAGTTGGGACATTTTAAACTTATGAGCGTTGCCGGAGCGTATTGGAGGGGCGATGAAAAAAAGCCGATGCTTCAAAGAATTTATGGAACGGCCTGGGCTACAAAAAAACAACTGAAAGAACATATAGAACGGTTAGAAGAAGCAGCAAAACGAGACCACAGGAAATTAGCGAACGAATTGGATCTACTTAGTTTTCCATCAGAACTTGGAGGTGGCCTTGCGGTATGGCACCCCAAAGGATCCCAAGTTAGAAAACTTATGGAAGATTACAGTCGCCACCGACATGAGGACGGAGGCTATGAATTCGTCTACACGCCGCACATAGCGAATGCAGACCTCTTTAGAACTAGCGGACACTTAGATTTCTACTCTGAAGGAATGTATCCTCCCATGGAAATGGACAACGGTGAGTACTACCCCAAACCAATGAATTGTCCCATGCATTGCTTGATCTATCGCTCTGGAACGAAATCATATAGAGACTTACCTGTGCGTTTATTTGAATTGGGAACCGTCTATCGATATGAAAGAGCTGGAACCCTGCATGGCTTAATGAGAATACGGGGATTTACCCAGGATGACGCGCATATTTTCACAACTGAAGAAGGCCTTGCAGAAGAAATCGGGAATTTACTTGAATTCGTCATGTCAGTCCTGCAAGCCTTTGGGTTTGAGGAGTTTACTTTTAACCTCTCAACCAGGAATCCAGAAAAATCAGTAGGGAGCGACGAAATTTGGGATCACGCAACCCTGGCGTTGCAAGAAGCTATAGAGAGCCATGGGCTCCCATATAGCACCAAAATTGGTGATGCTGCGTTCTATGGACCCAAGATTGATATTGATGTTGCTGATGCCATAGGAAGGTCATGGCAACTTTCAACTATCCAGTTAGATTTCAATCTCCCCGAAAGATTTAACTTGCGTTACATAAATTCCGCTGGTGAAAGAAAACGTCCAGTGATGATCCATCGAGCCTTAATGGGGTCAATTGAGCGTTTCTTTGGTGTTCTAATAGAACATTACGCCGGAGCTTTCCCTTCTTGGCTTGCACCAGTACAAGTGTCGGTTTTGCCAGTCGCCGAAGAGCACGAAGCTTATGCACAGGAAATCATTGCAAAACTCGACAAAGAAAACTTTCGCGTGCAGTTCGTACGGGCCGATAACCCATTAGGGAAACGAATCAGAGATGTCAAAACACAAAAAATTCCCTACGTCTTGGTTGTGGGCGGCGAAGACGTAGAAGCTCAAACAGTTGGAGTTAACCCAAGAGGCGGTGAAGTTGAGCGAGGGATTCCCGTAAATGATTTCATTGAAAGACTCAATAAAGAGATTAATGATCGACTATGAAAACGCGAAGTGGGTCAACCCGAATAGGTAGGCTTTGGGCAGGCTGGCGCAGAGCTTACGTCTCAACTGAGAGAAAGAAACCTCTTCTTGGAAGCGAAAGCATCTTTGAAGACCTCTTTATTTCTGATGACCCAGATGCTAAACAGTATGTTCTCTGGGAAGGTGATCACTGTGCTGCCATGCTTAATAAGTATCCCTATGTAAGTGGACATGTACTTATCCTGCCCAAACGCGCTGTCCCCAATTTGCAGCAGTTGACTGATGAAGAAAGTAATGAATTATGGAAAATAACAAATTCAGCCGTGACCGCAATCACAGAAGCATATAAACCTCATGGGATTAATGTGGGAATAAATATTGGGAAAGCAGCTGGAGCTAGTATCCCAGAGCATTTACACGTGCATTGTCTACCCCGATGGGAAGGTGACACAACTTTCCTTACTGCGATTGCGGAAACAAGGATGATCCCAGAAACGCTTTCGTCGAGCTACGAAAGATTAAAAAAACACTGGCCTCCACGCACCTAAACAGCCTTTTCTTGAATTTCGTAATTAGACTCCTGTAGGTGAATGAGGTACCCGAAACTTTTGATTCTTTACCAGAGGACCTTGAACCTGCTTACGGAGCAGGTGAATATCAAATCCCAAATACTGATAAACGAAAATTGGCTGGATACCTGTACATCACTACAGGCTTAGTGTTTGTTTTTTTGAGTCTCCTAGTCAATGACTCACCATTAGTCAACAAAGGTTTTCTTCTCTCTGGAATTTGTATCGTATTATTTGGCCTCTACAACCTCTATGCATCTGTACGATGCACGATAGATGAAAAGGCAGCACTGGACATCGCATCAGAATCTGTTGGGTTTCAAATTGGGCCAGCTTCAGCCCAACTGATGTGGAGAGGATTTAGGAGTCGGCCCGTTTGGCGATTACTAACGTATTCATCAGAGTCAATTCCATTAAGTAGAGGGGTAATACTCATTGACGCATCTTCAGGTAAAGTCCTTGAGCAAGTAGTTGAAGAGAACCCCGAGGAATGGGATGGCCCTTTCTAAAGTCTGGTAGGGGGGCAAGAGTCAAGGGGTATAAGTGCTAGTCTTGCCCTTGTAGAACTCGTAAATAGTTAGATGGAGGAAATTCGTGTTTGATGGCAACTTCCGCACAAATGTTGATCGGGTTCTTGACCCAATAGGGGCTGGTTTATGCCGAATCGGAGTTACTGCAAATGCTTTAACAGTCACCGGAATTGTTATTGCTGCGATAGGGGCAGTTGTGATAGGGCAAGGAAAACTTTTCCTTGGTTTTATATTCCTTATTCTTACAGGACTACCAGATGCGTTAGATGGTGCAGTAGCGAAAGCAGCTGGCACTTCTTCAGTTAGAGGTGCATTCTTTGATTCATTTAGTGATCGAGTCACAGACATTTTTCTCTTCTGTGGAGTTGCATGGTATTTAGCATCAAATGAACCAGGGCGAATCATGATGCTGCCTGTCGCAGTAATGGGGTCTGCGATGCTCATTTCATATCAACGCGCTAAAGCAGAGTCTTTAGGGTTCGATGCGAAAGGTGGAATTATGGAACGAGCAGAGCGCTTCATTGTGCTGGCACTCGGGCTGTTAATCAGTGACATCCTTATTCCAATATTGTGGGTGATGTTAATTCTCACTCTTGTCACTGTCGTCCAGAGATTCCTGAAAGTATGGAATCAAGCTACGGCACAAATAGAGACTTCAACGGACCCAGAACAACCTTAAGTGACTGCCGCAAAACCTCTCGTTCTCCTCTATAGAGCTTTAGCTTCACTTGTTCAAATATTTCCGGCTGCACTAGTTACCCCAATTCAGAATTTTGTCGCACAATTAATCTCTAGAATGTCCAAAGAGAGACGCTTTCTCGTAAGTAGACACTTAACCAGGGTCTATGACAAAACACTTAAAGATAGCGAAATGCAGGAGAAAATAGGAAAAACATTCCAGACCTATGCACGCTATTGGGTGGATTCAGCAAGAATGCAAGGGCTTTCAGATTCCCAAATTGATACAGGTTTTACAGTTGAAGGTTTTGAGCATATTGAGAATGCTTGGGAAACAGGAGTCGGACCTATCCTTGCACTCCCTCATCTTGGCGGTTGGGAATGGGCAGGGCGGTGGTTGACTTGCCGGCCGCACTATGAAGTAACCGTTGTAGTTGAACCGCAGAGACCAAAAGAGTTATTTGATTTTATGCTCAAATATCGTGAGTCATTTGGTATGAATGTAGTTCCACTCGGTCCTAATGCTGGGAAAAAAGTAATAAATGCTATAAAGCAAAATCATGTTGTTTGCCTTCTTTGTGATCGTGACATTGAAGGGAAAGGAGTGAAAGTGAACTTCTTTGGTGAGGATACGACTATTCCTGCAGGACCAGCAACACTCTCAATCAGAACAGGTGCGAAGATAATACCTGTAGCTGTCTATCAACAAAACAAATTACATCATGCCGTTGTGTGCCCTCCTATCTCATCTCATAGATCCGGAACATTAAGAGAAGATGTTGCACGGATATCACAAGAGATAATCAATGTTTTCGAATCTCTCATCCGAGCACAACCAGAACAATGGCACCTCATGCAACCAAATTGGCCAAGTGACTTAACCGCCCTTGAGAATTTTCGTAGCGAAAGAGTTTAATTATTTCTTGAAAAGAAGCGAATTTATTCTAGATCGGCTACCAATGTGAGTATGCGCATTGGCATGATTAGCCCTTACAGCCTCACCGTCCCAGGAGGCGTTCAGAACCAAATCCTATGCTTAGCCAAAGCAATCAGAAAAATGGGTATAGACGTTAGGGTCCTCGGTCCTTGCGATGGGCCACCACCAGAAACTGGAATTACACCATTGGGGAACAGCCTTCCCATGGCTACTAATGGATCTATTGCCCCTTTAGCCCCTGATGCGGCAGCACAACTTAGAGCAATTAGGGCTCTTAGAGACGAGCAATTTGATGTCCTGCATGTTCATGAACCACTTGCTCCAGGGCCAACTTTGACAGCAATAGTGCTCAAACAAAGCCCCATTGTGGCGACATATCATCGCTCCGGCCCTTCTAAGTTCTACGATTATTTTAATCGCCCAGCAAGGTGGGCAGCTTCAAGAATAGAGATCAATTGTGCCGTATCTGACGAAGCAGCTAAAACTGCCCATGATGCACTTGGGGGAGAGTACGAAATTCTTTTCAACGGAATTGATCTTGACCTTTTCCACAAGAACGGTAAAAGAAAAAATAAACCTACTATTTTCTTTGTAGGCAGGCACGAGCCAAGAAAAGGTCTAGAAGTCCTGATCCGCGCCATGGAGTACCTACCTCAGGAGATAACTCTTTGGGTAGCTTCAGAAGGCCCTGAAACAAATCGATTGAAAGATATCGCCAATGGTGATAGGCGAATATCATGGCTAGGAACGATTCCAGATTCGGAAAAGATACAAAGACTACAAGAATGTTCCGTACTCTGCGCCCCATCACTGGGTGGTGAATCATTCGGAATTGTATTATTAGAAGCAATGGCAGCAGGCACTCCAATAGTTGCTAGTTCAATACCTGGCTATGCCAAACTTGCTAGAGGGGGGGCGGATGCCATCCTTACAAAGACAGGGGACCCCATTTCCCTTTCCGACGGACTACGACTAGCCCTGTACAACTCTGATGCAACCAGAGGGATAGTGCACTCTGCACGAAGTCGTGCAGAACAATTTAGTATGGAAAAACTAGCAAACCGTTATATAGAGGTCTACGACCGAGCGCTCAGCATCGCACCTACTGTTCCCTTAGCTAAAGGACGCCAATTCTTCTCTGGAACCCTAAATGGGCGAAAAGCTAAACTAAATTAACTCATAAAGATTTCGTGTTTGAAGAATATTAGTTATGCTGAATGAAACACCAAAGGAGCATACATGGCCTTAATTATCGTCTTAATAGTCGTTGTATTACTACTGCTATTTCTGATTATGCAATACAACGGATTAGTTCGGTTACGAAATGGTACAGAAAACGCCTGGTCACAAATAGACGTTCAGTTGCGGAGGAGATACGACCTTATTCCAAATCTGGTTGAGACAGTGAAGGGCTATGCCGAACACGAAAGAGAAACTCTAGAAGCAGTCGTTGAAGCAAGAAATGCTGCTATGGCTGGTCAAAGCATCGGAGAACAAGCACAGAATGAGAATTTGCTAAGCGGAGCTTTGAAATCCCTTTTTGCTCTTTCAGAGGCTTACCCAGACTTAAAAGCGAACGAGAATTTTCTACAATTGCAAGAGGAGCTAGTCAGCACCGAAAGCCGGATAGCATTTGCCCGTCAACACTACAATGACAGCGTACTCGGTTACAACAACAAGATTGAAACGTTCCCTTCAAATGTTGTTGCAGGAACATTCAATTTCAAACAAGCTGAATTCTTTGAAGCTGAAGATGAAGCCCAAGGTCCTGT
>Ga0066836_10000286_pt1 | contig 23195 bp, 21 predicted proteins | sample ETNtaG_18_FD_71568 | JGI IMG/M metagenome (GOLD analysis project Ga0066836, IMG submission 71568) | Marine microbial and viral communities from oxygen minimum zone, Eastern Pacific Ocean - ETNP201302SV91 | ecosystem: Environmental > Aquatic > Marine > Oceanic | place: Pacific Ocean: Eastern... | reverse complement strand
AAAGATAATTTATCCATTATAGATTTCTCAAGAGATGCTTTAATTTTATCCTCAATTATAGAAAATAGTATAGAAGGGAAGAAATTATTTAATAAAATATTACAAATTTCAAAAAATAAAAATTTAGAAATTATTTATTATAATGGAATCATAAATGAAAAAATTAGTAAAATATTCAGGTTTTTAGCAATGTTAGAAATTAGTTTAGAAATTTTTAAAAACATAGAAACAAAATCTACAGTAATAGCATTTGATGGTAATAGTATGGGCAATTCAATCACATTAGCAGCAAAAAACCAAGATGTGAAATCTTATTCTATTTGTTCTCTATACATATTGCCTCATGCCATCATGAAATTAGATTTTTTGGTGGATTTCATTTTAGTATATGGTACACATGCTTATGAAACATTGATCACATTAGGTTATCCTCCAGAAAAAATTATCATTACAGGTAATGTAATGTATGATTATTTTAAAAAAATAGATTTTAAAAAATCAAAAAAAGAAGTTACAAGTAAATTAGAATTAGAACAAAATAAGCCTTTAATTGTAATTGGTTGCGGTCGTTGGTATCCAAAAGATGAAATTTGGATTTCAAAATTTATCAAATTCTGTAATTTAAAAAATTTTAACTTAATAATTAAAGTTCATCCAATATATTTAACAACCCAAAATCATATTCATAAAAAAATTGTTGATGAAATTCAAAAAAAATGTAGTGAGCTAAAATATACCATTAATATAGAAATGAACGCATCAACTTTAGTATCAGCAGCAGATTTAGTAATTACTGATCAAACAAATCTAGGAATTGAGGCTGGATTGTTAGGAAAACCTTGGTTAACAGTAAATTTTCAAAATGAAAATAAAGATTTTCTTTTTAAAACTTCAGAACAAATGAAACATTCAATTCATTTATCTAATTACAATGATTTAGAAATAAAATCATTAGAAATTCTTCATGAACATAAACATGAGAAGTTGTTCCTAATTAATCAACAAGAAATGATTAAAAAATTTAATTTTATTAAAGAAGTAAATTCTAGTCAGAAGATTTTTTCAATTTTAAATAATTTGTAATGTAATAGTAAAATTAATATAAATCAATTTAAACAGGAAATTTGGTTCCTTAATAAATATTGAAAAGTAATTTAGAATATCCAAAATATCAATTTAAGCATGGACTTATGTTTCATCATTTTCACAATGATAAATTTTTAAAATCTCAAGGTTCCATCACAAAAAATGATCTCATAAATATTATTGAATATGTTGGCCCAAAAAATATTTTAAGTGCTGAATTATGGCTTGAAAAATTTTTGAAAAATCAACTAAATCCTTCTGAAGTTTGCATAACATTTGACCATGGATTAAAATGTCAATTTGAAATTGCATTACCAGTTTTAGATTCATATAATTTAACTGCATTTTGGTTTGTATACTCGTCTCCATTAGATGCATGTTTTGATACATTAGAAATTTATCGTGATTTTAGAATGAAACGATTTGAAAACATTGAAAAGTTTTATCAATTCTTTTTTGATGAAGTAAAGAAATCACAATTTGCAGATATTATTAAATCAGGTCTTGAAAAATTTAATTCTTCTAATTTTTTAAAAAATATGTCATTTTATACAGAAAATGATCGAAAATTTAGATATATTCGGGATAAAATTCTATCCGAATCAGATTATTTTTTAATTATGGATAATATTTTAAAATCTTTTAAGATAAATCCAAAAAAACTTACAAAAGAACTTTTTATGAATGATAATGATTTGAAAATTTTGAAAAGTAAAAATCACATAATTGGCCTACATTCTTATTCACATCCTACTGTGATTTCAAATCTTTCATTTAAAAAACAGAAAGAAGAATATCAAAAAAATAAAAATCATTTAGAAAATATTATTGGAGAAATTAATACTATGTCTCACCCTTCAAATTCTTATGATAAAAATACATTAAATGCACTAAAAGAATTAGGAATTCAGGTGGGTTTTATTGCAGATATGAATTCCCATAATTCATCTTTAGAAATTCCGAGACAAGATCACACTAATATTATGAATATGTTAAAAAAATCATCATGAAAATTACTATTTTTACAAGCAATCAACCTAGACATCTTGCATTTATCAAAAAACTTTCAAAAATTTCTGATGAAGTTCATGCCATAATTGAAGTTAATACAGTTTTTCCTGGAAGTAATACAGATTTTTTTAAAAAATCAGACATAATGCAAAAATATTTTCATAATGTGTTATCTGCAGAAAAAAAAATTTTTGGAAATATTGATTTTCTTCCGCAAAATGTTTCAAGTTTAATTCTAAAATTAGGAGATTTAAATAATTTGGATCCAATAATTCTTAAAAAAGCAATAGATGCCGATTTAATTATTATTTTTGGTTCTAGTTATATTAAAGGAGAATTAATTGATAAACTAGTAGAAAAAAAAGCGATAAACATACACATGGGAATATCACCATATTATCGAGGAAGTTCATGTAATTTTTGGGCACTATATGATAAAAAACCAGAATTAGTTGGCGCTACAGTTCATTATATTAGCAAAGGCTTAGATTCAGGTAAAATTTTATTTCATGCGTTACCAAAACCTGCAAGAATTAATTCATTTGAATTAGGAATGCAAGCTGTATGGGCAACTCAAGAATCCTTAATTGAAAAAATTGGAAATAATGAATTATTTGATTTAATACCAATAGAACAAAATAAAAACTTAGAAATTAGATATAGTAAAAATATTGAATTTACTGACGAAGTTGCATCTGATTATTTAATTTCAATGCCTCAAATTGAAGATATTTTTAATTCTTTATCTCAACGAAATATTGAAAATTTTATTAATCCTTCAATTAAATAATTTGATCTGTCAAAATTTTTAAAAATATTAAAACCAGTGTCACATATTTACTGAAATTATACTATTTCAGGTGTGGCTTTTCCAGATGATTTAGACATGGGCAAATAACACTCTCTACATAAATCCACATCTCTATATTTTCCATTTATCTGCAACTCTCTCATTTTTGTTAATTTTTCTCCATGCCAAATATCAGATACAGTATTTTCATAAGCATTTCCAACTACATATTGTCTTTTAGCATCTAAACAACATGGAACACATAATCCATTGTATGTTATGAATAATCTTTGAAATGGCATTGCACAAACAAAATTTGGATTATATTCTGAATATTCACCATGTCCAGAAGAATGATTAATCCATTCATCAAATCCTACAGTTTCAACAATTGGTAGCCAGAATTTTTTATAAGCTTCAATTTCATCAGTTTTAGTTCCAGGTAAGACTACCATTGATACTCTAGTTTGAACATGTTTGTATTGTTCTTCTTTTTTAATACGCATGAAATTTTTAATATTTTCAACAACTTCATGATATTCTGCCCCTACACGAATTTTATTAAATTTTTCTGGAATAATTGAATCTACAGAAAAAAAGATATCATCCAATCCTGCTTCCAATAAGTCATATGACATTTTTTCAGTTAGATAAGTTGCATTAGTATTAATCATAGTATCTATAATTCCTTTATCTTTAGCATATTTTATTCTCTCAATAATCTTTGAATCTGCAAGAGGTTCACTAAGGTATTGAAATTTAATTGATTTTAATCCATTTTCAGCACCCTCATCAACAACTCTTTTGAATAAATCCATGGGAATTTCAACATCCTCTCCAGGAAGGTAGTCTTTCCCGTCTTTCATCAAAACTGTTCTAGGGCACATTGGACATTCTAAATTACAATAACTAGTAGTTTCTATGTCTAAATGTAACGGAAATTTACTTACAAAATAATTTTTTGGGTATTCTGTCCAATTTTTTCTATATTCCCAATATTCTTCACTACGATGTTCTGTCCATACTGCATCCTTCGATCTAATTTCAGTATAAGTTGGCCAAGGTTTAATCTCTTTAACTTCACTCACATTTACAAATTAAATTTAATACATATATACTATTTTGTGGACAGATATTTTCAAAAATTATTACACGTAAGTAAAATAGTCTAATTAAATTTCTCAAGATTTTAGGTCAATTAATTAATCTAATAATTCTAAAAACTATATGATTGGTTGTATTATTCAAGCTCGTGTTGGTTCAACTAGATTACCTAAGAAAGTACTTTTGCCTATTAATCAATTTGAAACCATATTGTCATTTGGAATTAAGCAAATTCAACAATCTAATTTAATTGATAGAATAGTTATTGCAACTACAGATCTTCAAAAAGATGATGAATTAGTTGAACATATAAAAAAAATAAACATATCTTTATTCAGAGGTAATTCAACTGATGTTCTTGATAGATATTATCAATGTGCAAAAAAATTTTCATTTTCAACTATTATACGCATAACATCTGATTGTCCTCTCATAGATCCAACAATTGTAGATGAAATAATTTCAAATTTCATAGATAATAAAAATTCATTTGATTATGCAAGTAATGTACATCCTCAAAGAACATTTCCTCACGGTTCAGATATTGAAATATTTACATTTGAAGCATTACAAACTGCTTGGAAAGAAGCAAAAAAATCTTCTGAACGTGAACATGTAACACCTTACATTTACAATAATCAGAAATTCAAATTATTTAATCATACATCTAAAAATGATCTATCTAATTTTCGTTGGACTGTAGATTATTTAGAAGATCTAGAACTAGTGAGGCAAATTATTTCAAGAATACAAGCAAGACCAATTTTAATCAAAGATATTATTACTTTAATGTCAAAAAATCCTAAATTAAAGAAAATTAATCAAATTCACTCTAAAAAATGAAATAGAGAATAAAGAGTTTTTAAAAGTCATTCAATTTCAAAGGAGATATGGAAAAAATTAAGCTATTTGATCCATCTACCAATAAATCAGAAGAAAAGTCTATGATTAATGTTTTAAAAAGTCATTTTTGGGCTTCTGGATCTGGAGTGAATTATGTATATGAATTTGAAAAACAATTTCAAAAATATGTGAAATCAAACAATACTGTGGCTGTAAATAGTGGAACTGCTGCACTTCATCTTGCTCTTTCTTTATTAGACATATCAAAAAAAGAAGTTATACTTCCATCATTATCATTTGTATCTACTGCCCATTCAATCATTTTAAATAATGCAAAACCCATTTTTGTTGATGTAGATCCATGCACAATGTGTATAGATCCTGAAAAAATTGAAAAAGCAATTACTAAAAAAACTGGAGCAATTTTACCGGTACATTTTGGAGGATTTTCTTGTGACCTTGATTCAATTTCAAAACTTTGTTTAAAACATAATATTCCATTCGTTGAAGATGCAGCACATGCAGTAGGTACATCATACAAAAATAAAAAAATTGGTACTCACGGAAAATTTACTTGTTTTAGTTTTCATCCGGTAAAAAATCTAGCTATGCCATCAGGAGGATTGATTTCAATTAATGATTCAAATCATAAAAAACTTAAAAAAATTTTAAACTCTAAACGATGGTGTGGAATAACAAATAGAATTAATTCTGAATATGATGTAAAAGAATTGGGTTGGAATTATTATATGAATGAATTTTCAGCTGCAATGGGATTGGATCAATTAAATAAATTAGATGAAATGAATAAAAAGAGAAAATTAATTGCGAAAAAATATTTTACAAAAATCAACATAGAAGAAAAAATGCCATTTAATCAAGAATGTTCTTATCATTTGTATTGGATATTAGTTAAAAATAGGACTAAATTTCGTAAAAAATTGGATAAATTAGGAATAGAAACAGGGATTCATTACAAACCAATTCATATGTTATCTATGTATAAAAATAACAAAAAACTTCCCATTACTGAAAAAATTGGGAAAAAAATTGTGACTATTCCAATACATCCTAGTCTATCAAATAATCAAATTGATAAAATCATAACAACAATTAATAAATTCATATGAGACATAGTAACTAAATTTTTAGTTTTTCAATATTTCTAATACAACATATAAGTTCAGATAATTGATTCGTATCAATTGAAGTTGATGCATCAGGACCTTTAGATTCTTTCAATTTTACATGTTTTTCAATCATGATTTGTTTTGAATTCATTTGTTTTTTTAAAGTAGCAAACAAAATAGGAGCAGTTATTCCTAATGTATGATCTGAAAAACCATTAAATTTTACTGCATTCTTCCAATTTATTTTTTTAATATCTGTAGGATATTCAGAAATACAGTAACAGAAAGTTGTATTAGAATTTTTAAAAATTTTTTCTAAATATTTTTTACTTCCGCCCATACCCATACTAATAAAAACAGGTTTTTTTGTAAATGATTTTTTTAAAATTGTCTCTTTAGAATTTGGATCGTTTAACAAACAAGTCCTTGAAGCAATTTTGTAATTTTTTACATTAAGAGTTTCTAAAAAATCAACAGCCTCTGGATAAAAACAACTACAAAAAAAATCTATCTTTTGTTCATCTGCCATTTTTTTAATTTTTTTAGTTTTATCAAACGTTAATTCTGATTTTTTTATAAAATTCCATTCTGGATGATCATTTGAATATAGATCTGTTGCCCTCCACATTTGAAATTTTACTGCATCTGCTCCTGCTTTTTTTGCATTTTCAATTAATTTTCTAGCCTTTACTAAACTTCCTTCCCAATTTGATGCAATTTCAGCAACAATTTTAGTTTGCATACAAGATTCAAAAATTCTTAAAAATTTAACTGTTTAATAATACGGATTTATTTTGTAAATTAAATGATAATTTTAAGAAAAGTTTCAGAAAAGGATAATAAATTTCTGTATAATTTACTTAAAGATAGAGATCCTATTGTGAATATTTCACATAAAAAAATGCCAACATATTCTGAACATGTTAAATTTGTAGCATCAAAACCATATTCTAAATGGTATATTATTGAATATAATAAGAAAAAATCAGGTTCAATATATTTATCAAAAAATAATGAAATAGGAATATTTGTTAAAAAATCATTTAGAGGAAATAAAATAGGAGAAAATGCAATGAGAATATTAATAGAAAAACATCCTAAGTCAAGATATCTTGCTAACGTTAACCCAAAAAATAAAGAATCAATTAAATTTTTTAAAAAATTTAAATTTAAATTAATTCAACATACATTTGAATTAATTCCAGAAAATTAAATTATTTTACAAGTTCTGATTGTTTTAATGTATTAATAATTTCTTTTTTAGAAAGTGTTTGTACTTTATCTGAAGAATATACATCAGTTTTTTTAATTTTTTTAATTCCATTATACACTTTTTCAATTTTTTTTCCATAAAATGTTGGATAAAATGGATTTGAAATTAAATACATATTTTTATATTCCCAACTATATCTCATCTCATCTTTATCAATTAAAGTTTCATGTAATTTTTCTCCAGGTCTTATTCCAATTGTTTCTTGTTTAATTTTTCCATAGATATCTGACAACGCATCATTGATAGTTAAAATTGAATATGCTTTTAGACGGGGTACAAAAATTTCAGAACCCTTTCCAAATTTTATTGCATTTATAATGAAATTTAATGCATCATCCATGGTTATACTAAATCTAGTCATTTTAGGATCAGTGATTGTGATTTTTTGATTTAATTTGATTTGTTCAATAAATTTAGGAAATACAGAACCACTACTTCCAAAAACATTTCCATATCTAGCTGTAATAAATTGTGTTTTATGTTGTTTAGTACTTACATGGTTATTTGCAGATACAAATAATTTTTCCATTAATCTTTTTGTTGCACCATATGCATTCAATGGAGACACAGCTTTATCGGTACTAATGCAGATAGCCTTCTTTACTTTGTTAACAACACATGCTTCAATTACATTTTGAGATCCAATTACATTTGTTTTGATTGCTTCAAATGGATTATATTCAATTTTTGGAACATGTTTTAATGCAGCAGCATGAAAAACAAAATCTACATCTTCTAATGCTTTAATCAATCGTGGTAAGTCATTAATATCGCCTAAAAAATAACGTAATCTTTTATCATTAAATTTAGATTCCATTTCAACTTGTTTACTTTCATTTCTACTAAAAATTCGAATTGTGTTTACATCTAATTTTAAAAGTTTTTTTGTTAATGCTTGACCTAATGATCCTGTTCCACCAGTGATTAAGATTTTTTTATCTTTAAACATAATCTATTTGTTTAAACTATTGTAAAAAACCTTACTTTGAAAATTATTATTTTAAAAATTAGATATTTTGTTTAAGATGTAGGCTCAGTATCTTCATTTTCCATATGTATTCCTTGATCTGCATCAACAGCTTTACCACAAGTTGCACATGCAGGTATTTTATAGAATTCTCCTTTTTCCAATATTTTTCTAATACTATTCATTTCATTTGATTCCCAAATGGATTTCAAACTTTGTTTATTAACATCACCTACAACTAATTCTTGATCATAATCTAAACAACATGGTGAAACTCTTCCATCCTCGATAATAGAAAGGCGTGTAAATGGTTGATGACATACAAAATCTGACTTGTATCCATTTGGATATTTTTTATCTTTTCCAATTTCCTTTGTTGGATCTACATATTGCTGAAATCCTATTGCATCAGAAAATTGTAAAAATAGATTTTTTGCATCCTCTAATTCCTTCATCGTTGTATCTGGAAATTGAATGAAACTTACTCTTATTACAGGATTAAGTAATCCTTTTGCATCCCTATTTTCTTTAAATTTTTTTAGATTATTCATAACAAGATCAAAATCAGACAACACCCGAATTTTATTATATTTTTCTTTATACGGTGAATCTATTGATATCAATAATCTATCTAAACCAGATTCTAATAATTTTTCAGCTTTATCACCGGTCAATAATCCACCATGTGAATGAAAGAATACATCAATTATTCCTTTTTCCTTTGCATAACGTACCATTTCAATTAATTTAGGATGAATTAACGGTTCATTAAGTAAATTAAGATTAATTGAGTATGTTCCTAATTCAACTGCTTCATCAATAATTTTTTTAAATAAATCTAAACTCATATGTTCTGGTTTTCTCCATTTGCCTTCTTCTACTCTAATAGTACGTGCACAAAAAGTACATTCTAAATTACAAACATTAGTAATTGCAATATCTAAATGCAAGGGATATTTTTCTAAAACTAATTTTTCTGCATTTTCTGTCCATTTCTTACGATATTCAAAATATCGTGTAGATTGAGATTTTTCCCATTTGTTATAATGTTCTGTTCTAAATTCTTTATATCCTAAAAAAACATCTGCGTTTTTTTCCATGATATTATATTCTTATGATATTATAAATACTTCTTTACTTTATTCTAATATTTTTTTGTAGACAAATATCATACAAAAATTAATTCCAGTGTATTCAAATAAATTTTTATTTATTATTTAATTTTTGTGTGTATTGAAGATAAAATTATATCTAGCATTTCATTTGCAATAATTTCATTGCCTTTTGATACAACATGCCCACCATCATAAAGAATTGTTTCTTTATAATCATCAAAAGCAAATCTCAAATCTTTTACGTTTGTACAAGAATTATTTAATTCAGTTAATGCTTCTCCATAAAGAGAATAGTAATCCATAAAATGTCTCATTCGTTTTTCATAATAGATATTTTCTTGTTCTGATAGTTGCTTATTTCCACTTCCAGCTAGAGGTTGAAGAGTAATTATTACATCAAAACCTTCTTTGCTTCCCATATTACAAATATCAGTCCATCTTTCTTTCCATAACTTTATTTTTTTAGGAATTGATTCCCCATCAAATGCAAATTGAGAATTAGTTTCTTGATCTGTATTCATTTGTTTAAATTTTGCTTGGATACTACGTAAAATTTTTGGTGATTGGTAGTCAGGTACAATTTCATTCAAATTTTGTATTGAATCATCAATGAATGATGTTTGGTAAGTTTCTCCCAAATGAAAATCAATATCTGTTTCTATATCATTCCATCCATCATAAACAATAATTAAATCAGGTTTAAAATCTAATAATTTATTTTTTATGAGATTTGTTTCAGTTAAAGAAAAATATGCTGAAATTCCAGCATTAATTACTTCAATATTATATTTTAAGTTTTTTTGATTAAGAAGTGTTTGAAGATATCCAGGTATTGTCGTATTGTCATTTGTTGAGCCTGCACCATATGTAGTTGAACCTCCAACTACAAAAATTCTATAGGTATTTTCTGGTTTCTCATAACTTATGTCAATACCTCTAAACCCAAAATTATTTATGTTAAGAGTAGAAGTATGCTGATTTTCAATATAATGTGGTACAGGTGTATGCTTTGTATGAATATAATAGAAATCAGTACAAATCTGTTTTTTCTCAAAATAATTTAATTCAGGATATACATCTGAGTTCATAAATGCACATGTTGCATCTACATATGCATAGCCTCTCAGAACCCCTTCTAAAGCAAAAATAAAAATTATTAAAATCAAAAAATAAAACATAATTTGTTTTTTTCCAGATACTTGTACTGACAATTTATTTCTCTCTAGAAATTAAATAATTTCCCATTACTAAATAATCCATATCAGTTTTAACGATCATCTGATATGCTTGTTCAGGGGTATTAACTATGGGTTCTCCCATTACATTCATTGAAGTATTAATAATAACTGGTACTTGTGTAATTTTATAAAATTCATTAATTAAATCATAATATAATGAATTACTTGTTTTTGACACTGATTGTAATCTACCAGTACCATCAACATGAGTAACTGCGGGAATATCTTTTGATTTTTTTACTGGAGATACCATTAACATATACGGACTTGGAATATCCATTTCAAAATATTCTGAAATATATTCCTCCATTATAGATGGAGCAAATGGTCTAAATGATTCACGATGTTTAATTTTAGCATTAAGAATATCTTTCATATCTTCACGCCTAGGATCAGCTAAAATACTCCTATTTCCAAGTGCTCTCGGACCCCATTCCATTTTTCCTTGATACCAACCAACAACATTACCATCTGCAATTAATTGTGCAGTGGTTTTTAGTAGTGATTCCCTATCAAATGATTCGTATGTTATGTTATGAGAATCTAAAAAGTCTATAATGTCTTCATTACTAAATGACGGTCCAACATAGATATTTTCTTGAATTAACTCTGTTTTATCTGTAAAAATATTTTTAGAATTTTTGTGATAAACATGATACAAGTATTGTGCTGCACCTACAGCGCTACCAGCATCACCAGGAGATGGCGGGATATGAATATTATCAAAAGGACTTTCTTTGAGAATTTTATAATTTGCAACTCCATTAAGAGCAACTCCACCACCAATGCACAAATTTTTCATCTTTGTTTTTTTATAAACATGATTAACCATCTTTAAAATTATATCCTCTAAAACTTTTTGAGCACTTGCTCCAATATCAAAATGAATTTGTAATGTTTTTTCATCTTTTGTTTTTGGTAAAATTCCAAATAAATCTGAAAATGCTTTATTTGTCATTACTTTATCATAAGTAAATGCAAAATATTTCATATTGAGATGTATACTACCGTCATCCTTTACATCAATAAGATTATTCAATATTAGATCATAATATTTTGGAGTTCCATATGATGAAAGTCCCATTAACTTGTATTCACCTTCATTTACTTTGAATCCTAGAAAATATGTAAATGCAGAATAAAATAATCCTAAGGAATGAGGCCATCTAATATCATTTGTAATTTTTATTGAATCATTTTGGGCATGACCAAATGATGTAGTACTCCATTCGCCAACACCATCAAGTGTAAGAATTGCAGATTCTTCAAAAGAGGATGTATAAAATGCATGTGCAGCATGAGACATGTGATGGTCTGGAAATATGATTTCACCATTAAATCCTTTTAATGATTTTTTAATATCATTTTTAATCCATAGTCTTTTGTGAATCCATTTTGGAATAACATCTAAAAAACTATACAAACCACGTGGTGCTACAGCAATATAATTATCAAGTAATCTTTCAAATTTTAAAACGGGTTTATCATAAAATGCAACAGAATCAATCTGTGATGGAGTAATTTTTGCCTCATTCAAACACCACTCTATAGCCTTGTGTGGGAAATCGTCATCAAATTTTTTTCTTGAAAAACGCTCTTCCTCTACAGCTGCAATAACATGACCATCTTTGAGTAATGCTGCAGCTGAATCATGATAATAACATGATATTCCTAAATTATACATTAGTATTGTTTCCTAATTCTATCGAATTTAGTTTCTTCAACATCTAGCCAGTAAGAATTACTTTGTTTTTTTAATCGTAATAAATCAATTTTTAATAATCTAAATAAAATACCATAAATGGAAATTACCAGACCAAAAAGTATTCCTAAAAAAATTTTTGTGTTAATTATTGCAAAAATATCTAATCCTTTTGAAATTTTTTTAGCAAAAACCTGAGTCACTGTTAAAACAGTTAAAATAAAAAATATCAGTAATTCTAAAGAGAATAATCCAGTTGTAGAAGTAATAATGAAAAACCAAAAGGACAATCCTGCAGTTACAGCAAGTGATTTGAATCTTGGAGATGATGAATTCATTTTATATCGGATAAATAAAGGCAACCAAACCTGATTGTGCAAGAGCTGTTACTCCAATTAATGCAATTAACAAAATAATAATTGGGAACATATGAAATTTACGTCTGTGAATAAATAATTCAAAAATCTCTTTGATTGTAGATAATCGTAACAAATTAACCTAATAATTGTTAAAATTATTCGATTATTAATTTTTATGTTTGATATTGGATAACTGGAGTTCTCAATAAAAATTGAAATTGTAAATGTTTTGTTGCTTTTGATAAACCAGTAGTTGTTTCACCATATCGATCAATTTCATTTTGTACCACTTGATATTGCTCATCAGATATTTTAAAAATGATATTGTGAGGCTCGTGAAATAAGAATTTGTTAAGAGGAAGTTCAGAATTATCAGATAGCCATTTTGATACATCATATTCAAAAATCTGATTAAAATTTGAAGATAGTCTGTCTTTACCTAAAATATTGTGTGTGAGTCCTCTACAATAATTTGCAATATCATCAAATTGCTTTTCTAAATTTTTATCAAAATTACAATTATCTTTAATTATATCTTTAGATACTTTGAGAACATTTTCAGTCCAAGATTCCATATGTTTAGACATTACAATTGCATGATGAAATTGAATTACATTAATCCCTGCTTCCTCATTTAGTAATTTTTCATATTCAACATTATTTTGAAAATATTCAATTATCTCTTCAGAGGAATTCCATAATTCAGATTTAGTTGCTTCACGGTAACTACCAATAACTTCCTGAACTCCAGGTAGTGAAGATTTATGAGTTTTTAATATCTGGAAAAATAAATCAAAAATATCTAATCCTAATTCAGAAAATAATTTCTTAATAGCATCATAAGCAACTGGAACATTTGTTGTCCATAAAATAAATGCCAATATACGAAGTTCTACATATTCTTCAAAGGATAGAGTATCCGAGGATATTACACATTCTTCAGTTTCCAATACGACATTTCCATTTTTTAATTTAGTAAAATCCCTGGGTAAAATTCTAAATCTAGTTTCTAAATTCCATTTTTTACGTTCTTCTGGAGTAGCTAATTCCGATCCAGGTAATATCATACATGTAAAAACCTGAATATTATCAATCTTGGCGCGTACCAAATTTCTTAATGTATCAACATGACTTTGGAATGTTTCTCCAGGTAAACCCAAAATACATTCAGACATAGTAGTTAAACCAACTTCTTTAATGGTAGGAATTAATCCCATCATTTGATCTAAACTAATATTATCACGTCGAATATTTTTTAAAACTACTGGATCCATTGATTGAACTGACATTAACATTTGTAATGAACCATTAAGTTCTTTGATAGCATGAATAATTTTTTCTTTAGAATTTTTTCCAGTACTTGCTTCAATAAAATGTGGAAATCCATATTTTTCTTGAATGTTTTTTATGTATTGACATGTTTTAATATCGTCTGGAATCATTCCAAAATTTAAGTCACTGATATACATATTATGAATATTTTTAGGAATATTTTTTCCGATATACTCTAGTTCTTCTTGAGTCCTTTGATTTCCAAATTTATTTACTTTTCTTACCAAATTTGTACCATCTACACAATAAGAACACATGTATGGACATCCTCGATTTGTTTGTAGCATAGGACTAAGTTTTCCATCAAAAAATTTATCCATTAACCCAGATAAATAAGGAGATGGAATTTCATCTAAATTAGAAATACGTTGAACGGATTCTTTATACTTAATTTCATTATTATGATCTCTCACTATACATCCTTCAATGGGTTTTAACAAAATATTACGAAGTTGAGTTTTTTCTAAATTAATACATTGTTCAATTGCATTTGAGAATCCAATTTCACCTTCAACAGGTACATAGATATCAATAATATTGTGTTTATGAAGATATTTTTGTTGAGATTCAATATCTAATGGAAAATTAGGACCTCCCGAAATGGTCAATCCATTTGGGTTTTCTTCTTTGAAAATTTTAAAGAGTTCAAGGCTAATATTTTGACACCATACATAATTACTCATTGCCAAAATGTCTGGAGGTGATGTATGAATGGCTTCTTCTAATTCTTTTATGTATTTGAATAAAGTAATGTCAACATTTTTTCCAAATTTTTTCTGACAATATGATGCAATGAATCCAATATTTAATGGAAAAGTTTCTGTTGAAAGAGTAATTGTATCATAAGTCATATCTCCAAGAAAAATTTTTAAATTATTCATTTCAAAAATAGTAAATTTTTTATTACATATAAGGTATTTCAGATTAAATTTTCACGTAATTTTTTCATAGCAGGTTCTTCAGAATCCCAAATTTTTTTAATTCCATCACCTAAAATTTTATCCAAATTTCTAATATCTTTAACCATTCTAAACAAACCAGGTCCTTCTAATGACGCAGCTTGATCAGAACCATACATTGCTCTGTCTAAAGTAATATGTCTTTCAATTGATTTGGCACCTAAAACAACTGCCGCGACACAAATAAGGTATGAACCTGTTTCATGTCCACTATAACCTACTTTACATTTAAATTTTTTTTGTAAAGTCTCAATTACTTTAAGATTAGCTTCATCAGGAATCATTGGATAAGCACTATGAGAATGCATTAATTCAAATGGACACGAATAACTTTTAAAAATTTTAATTGCATCACTAATTTGTTTTATAGTACTCATACCTGTAGAAATAAAAGTATGTTTTTTTTCTTTTGCAATTTCATGTAATAATTTTTTATGAATAAGCATTGCAGATGCAACTTTATTGTATTTGAGATTAAATTTTCTCATTTTAATTTGACTATCAACATCCCAGCAACTTACAAACCACGGAATTTTTTTCTTTTTACAATAGGAATCAATTATTTTATAATTATTTAATGAAAATTCTAATCCTAGTTTTTGTTCTCTGGTAGTTGTTCCCCATGGACTATCTCTAGAAGAATCTAAAACATCAGATGAATAGACTTTTTCAACAGTTCGCTTTTGAAATTTTACCGCGTCACATCCAGCAACAACAGCTAAATCAATTAATTTCTTAGCAATTTTTAAATCACCATTATGATTTATTCCAATTTCTGCAACAATAAAGGTCAATTAAATAATTATTTTATTATTTTGTTATAAACTTTAGTAAGTAATCATTTCTACCAACTTGTCCAACCACCATCTATAACAAAATTAGCACCTGTTACATATGATGATTTTTCACTGCAAAGATATTCAATTATATCATTTAATTCATCTTTTTTCATCATTCTTCGCATAGGAGTTAATTTTGAATATTTTTCTTTGAATGACTCATCTTGATTATGTTCAACTCCACCAGGAGAAATACAATTTACTCTAAAATTAGGAGCCATATGAGTAGCTAAATATTTTGTTAAATTAATCACACCAGATTTTGAAATAGAATATCCTATATCCTTATGAGCACCATCATAAATATCTGGTCTTGCTGAAACAATTCCAGTGGTAGCTGAAAAATTAATTATGGAGCCTTTAGAATTATTGCGAGCAAATTCTCTACATACGGAAAATAATGATACAAGATTTACTTGAAAATATTTTGAAAGTTTTTCTAAATCTTGGTCAAATAACGTGCCACGTTTTTCTCCCTCCTTTACATGATCATTTAAAGCAAAACAATTCACAAGTGCATCTGCCTTATACTTGTTAAACCAATCTTTAACAAATGATTCATTATTCAAATCATGACCTAATACTAAATCAATTTTAATTATTTCATGGTTTTTTTCCAAAAATCTAGATAATTCAGAACCAATCAAACCCTCAGAACCAGTAATAATAATTTTCATCGTATTCATTACTCCACTAAATATTTGGATACATAATGTTTTACAAAATTAAGGTATCTAGAACAAGTTTGTTCTGGAGAAATTTGGTTATTTTCAAGATCTTCTCTTGCTCCTTGAATAATTAATGACTTAGTATAATGAATTTTTGATAAATTAGAAAAAAATAGATCAAAATCAACATCACCAGTTCCTAGGGGAACAGTATTAGAATGGTATAATCTATCTTTGATATGGATATTTTTTATCCATTCTGATAAAGTAGATAATTCTAAAGAAGGATCATGTCCCAAAGATATACTATTTCCAATATCATAATTTATTTTAATATTTGGATGATCAAAATCTAAAACAAGTTTTTTAAAAGATTCTGGAGATAAATCAGTTTCTAATGTTAGAAAAACTTGATTTTCTTCTGCAATAGACAATGATGAAGTTAAATTAGAAATAAATTCATTTCTAAACTTTTCATTTTGTATTGAAGATGAATCAACGAGAGGTATTTCTAAAATTTCTATATTCAATTTATTACAATTTTTAATTAATTGATGTAATTTTTTTAAATTCAAATATAGATCATGTTGAGATACATTAAACAATTTTTTTACCATAAAATAATCAGCACATACAGAATTAATTCTGATATCATTTTTTACTGAAAGTGTGTTTAATTCATCTAAATTATTTATTATAGGATTATTTTCAGTTAGATCATAAATCCATTCAATTGAATCAAACCCTAAATTATTTGCTTGTTCAAATTCATTTCTCCAAAAGTTTAATGGAAATTGTTGTATATTCTCATCTATTGATGGAGATAAACGTCCACACATTATACCAATTTTATTATTCATTACTAATTATGTTCAAAAAATCTTATAATAATTTTTTTTAAAATTTTAAAAAGTGTAGACAGATTTGTTCATATAATAAGAAAATTTTAAAATATCTAAGAGAGTTTAGAGGTGACACATATTATCAAATATTAGAGTAACATATTCTGGATTAATTTCATTAATAATCACATTTTCTACATTAATCACAGGAACAATTTTTACATTAATTGTTACGAGAAAATTATCCCCTGATGAACTTGGAACATGGGGCCTAATTGGAGCGTTAACAACTTATGTAATAATTATTGAACCAATAATTTCCACATGGGCAATTAGAGAAACTGCACGTGGTGTAAAATCTGGAAAAACTGCAGTTATAGGTAGTGGAATTTTTTCGATGACAGGGATTATAGCATATATCATAATAGCATATTTTGTTGCGTTACAATCTGATGCAGATGTAAATGTAATTCTTTTTGCAAGTATCTTAATACCATTTCTTTTTATAAATAAAACACTTACTGGAATTAATGTAGGATGGAAACCTCAAGGAGCTAGTTATGGTCTTATTGCATTTGAAATTGCAAAAATTCCTGTAGGATTGTTGTTTGTGTATTATTTAGATTTAGGTTTAGAAGGAGCTATAATTGCCACAGTTATTGCATATACTGTCAGTATTGGAATTTTATTTTTTAATGTCAGAGACAGAATTAAAGTTGAATTTAAAAAAGAATATTTCTTTAAATGGTTAAAACTTTCATGGTTGTCATTATACATTGGCAGAGTATATTCAATGATCCAACATTTTGATGTGGCAGTTTTTTCAATAATAACCGGAAGTGTACTTGGAGTTTCCTATTGGAGTGTATCTTTAGCAATAGGCAGTATTGTAGCACATGCAGGATCAATTACTCAAGGAATTTATGGAAAATTATTAGCTAGTGATGAAAAGGAGTATTTTCATGAAAGTTTTAGGCTTTTATTATATTTCATAATTCCACTATTTGCATTTTCAATTATTTTTGCAAAACCAGGTTTATTCACTTTAAATCCAATTTATCAAGATGCAGTTTTTGTTGTCATATTTCTTTCAATTCAAGCATTATTTCAAACATTCACAAATGTTTTTTATTCTGCTTTATTAGGAATTGAAAAAGTTGATCTTAATGAAAATGTAAATATGAAAGAATATGTAAAAAGTAAATTATTCTTTTTACCATCAATTTACATTATTCAAAGAATTTCACATGTAGTAATTTTAGTAATTGTTCTTTTAATTTTGATACCTACAACAAAATCTCAATTAGAACTTGTAATTGCATGGTCAATTGTATCAGCAATTATTCCTATTCCGTTTACGATCTATCTATTTTTTATGGTAAAAAATTATTTCACAATAAAAATTAACAATTACAGTGTAATCAAATATCTCATTACTACTATCAGTATTTTTAGTTTGACATTTTTATTAATGGAAGAGTTTTTAGTTTATGATAAAGAAATTTTTGTATTTTTGCCACAGACATTGATTTATGTTTTTTTTAGTTTAAGTGGATATTTTTCTATCACATTTTTAATTGATAAAAAAACTAGAATACTTTTCATTTCAATTTTTAGGGAAATAAAATCAATTTTAAAAAAATAGATGTATTTAATCAACATTGAAATACAATGATTATTATGAAAAAATATGATTTCAAAAGATTTTTCTAAAAAATGTAAAAGAATTAAAATAATTTTAACTGATGTTGATGGTGTTTTAACAGACGGGGGAATGTATTATTCAAGCAAAGGAGACATTATGAAAAAATTTCATGCTAGAGATGGAATGGGAGTGACACTACTTAATAAAAATGGAATACCAACTATAATTGTAACAAAAGAACAAACTGAAATTGTAAGACAATGGTCTAAAAAAATGAAAGTCAAAGAATTGTTAGATGGTGTAAAAAATAAAGAATTAGTGTTAGAGAAAATTTGTAAAAAATATAGAATTTTATCAGATGAAGTTGCATACATTGGAGATGATATTAATGATATAGATTTACTGAAAAATGTTGGATTTTCTGCATGTCCAAAAGATGGAATGGAAAATGTTAAAAAAATATGTAATTATACATGTAAAAAAGAAGGTGGAAACGGGGCATTTCGTGAATTAGTTGAATTAATTTTAAAAAATAGATGATTAATTATGATAAAAAATAATTACTTTGATTTTTAATAATAAGAAATGACTGAAAATGATGAAATCTCTCAATTAATTGATCAATCCATAGTTACAATTTCAGATTGTAAAAAAATGACGGATGAAATTATAAATGTTAAAAATATTATAATTCATGCTTTAAAAAATAAGAATAAAGTAGTATTATTCGGTAATGGTGGAAGTGCAGCAGATGCTCAACATATGGCAGCTGAATTAATTGGAAGGTTTTTAATTAATCGAAAAAGTATTCCTGCAATATCACTTACTACAGATACATCAATTTTAACTGCAGTTGGAAATGATTTTGGATTTGATAATGTTTTTTCTAGACAATGTGAATCTATTGTTTCTAAAGGTGATGTAATAATAGCAATATCCACAAGTGGTAATTCCATTAATGTAATAAATGGAATTAAAGTTGCAAAAGAAAAAGGAGGAATTATCATTGGGTTGACTGGTGGTGGTGAAGGAAAAATAGATAATTTATCAGACCAAATTTTAAGGGTTTCATCAAATTCTACACCACAAATACAAGAAGGGCATAGAATTATTATACATATATTATGTAATTTGATTGAAAAAAATATTGAGTAGAACTAATACATAAAATATTTACAGTAAAAAACTTTCATAATAAAAAAAATATTAGCGTTTTTGTAAAATAAATTGTGTTTCTTTGATTTCTAATAATGCAACTGAAGTATTTTTATCTAAAAATTCAGTAACTGCTTTTATTACTCCAAAATAATGATTCTCATAATCATCACCAGTGATGAATCCACTTTTTTTTACTTTTCTCAAACATAATTCTAAATCTAATTTAACCGCAGCGTATGAATGATCACCATCAATGTATACCCAATCAAAATAATTATCATCAAATTCATTTAATACATTTTTAGAATCACCTTCATGAATTGTTAATTGATGATTAGAGTTAAGTTCAGAAGATAATTTTGAAGTATCAATATCAATTAGATGTAATAAATTTGGTTTTACAACTTTTATAATTTGTTTGGTAAAATCACCTTTGAATATTCCAATTTCTGCACAAATAGAATTTTTAGGCATGCTTTTCAATAAAAAATTTCTAGAATCACCTTTAAATTTCCAATAAAACCAAGAAATTATTCTTCTAGCAAAATTTGAACGTATTTTATAAGCACCATATGGATGACTAGATACCTTATCTAATCCATAATTTGAAACATCTCTTTCATCTTCCATGATAGTCAATATATTTTCAAATTATTATGAATATATATCAATAATAATTATTCTTTAAATATAATATAAAATTAGAAGATAATTTAATAATCAATTTATTCTTTCGAATTTATGAATTTAAAAATTGTATTAGGAGTTTGTGTAGCATTTGTAATTTCATTTGGTTTGTTATATGTAGCAATAAATTTGTCAGAGAATTCTGATAGAGTAGATTACAAAACAGAATTTTTTTCAAATCAAGTTGAAATAAATAAAAATAAAATTTTACTTTTAGGTTCAAGTCATATTGGACATCTAAACATGACTCACATTGTCACTCAGGTTGAAAATAGAAATTTAAATTTTACTGTTTATAATCTTGCAGATAATGGCGACAGTCCAAAATTTAGACATAATGATTTAGAACAAATTATTAATTTAGAACCTAAAATAGTATTTTATGGAATTTCATATAGAGATTTTGATCAATCAATTGAGGTCAAAAGAAATAATTCAGATATTAAAAATTCTATTGACGAAATAATTCCCGAAGAATTAAAAACTATTAATCCTCAATTATTAACTCGAAAGGTAATCAGAAATATCTTAGATGACACTGGAATAAGTGAAAAACCATCATATGAAATCAAACCACCAAATACACCATTTTTTGCATTAGGAGACATACAAACTAAAATTAGCGATAAAAATGAATTACAAAGACAATTACTAATTGTTTTACCACCACCTGCAAAAATTCAATTTGATTCCAATAATGAAGAAATAGAAAAATTTTATGAAATAATTAAAACATTACAAGATGAAGAAATTACTGTTGTAGTATTTACAACACCCCTAAGTAGAGTATATTTAGATGAACTTTCAAAAGACACTAAAATTTCATTTAATAATATTTTAAAAAATATTTTAGAAAAATATGATGTAGAAATTTATGAATTTGAAGAAAAATATGCAGATTTAGAGATTTGGAACAACGTAGATCATGTTGCATATAATAATAAATCAATTATTTTTAGTGATCAAATTGCAGAGATGATTTTAAAGGAGAGTAAGCCTTAATGCTCTTCAATTCTTATGAATTTATAATATTTTTTATTCTAGTTTTAACTGCACTTGCAATTATTCGACAGAGAAGATTCCAACATTTATTTTTAATTGCAGTCAGTTATTTTTTCTTTTATTTTTCAAGTAATTATCTTTTGAGTTTGTTAATTGCGTCTACTATTTTGGATTTTTACATTGCAAAAGAAATTTGGAATACCAAAAACATCAAAAGAAAAAAGATTTTACTCTCAATTAGCCTTGCAGGCAATCTAGGATTACTTGGATTCTTCAAGTATGCTGATTTTGCAATAGACCATTTCAACATTTTAGGAAATCATTTTGATCTTGGTGCATCCATTCCATATCTTGATTTGGTATTGCCAATCGGAATTTCATTTTATACATTTCAAACAATCAGTTATACAGTTGATGTTTATCGCGGACATTTAGAGCCAAGTAAGTCATTTAAAGAATTTGCATTGTTTGTTGCATTTTTCCCACAATTGGTTGCAGGACCAATCCTACGGGCAAAAGATTTCTTGCCACAACTACGAGAAAAGATAGACAACAGTAATGGAATTTCAAAGATAAAACAAATTACAATACATTCTACAAATCTGAAGTTAGGAATTACATTGATGGCATTTGGATTTTTGAAAAAGATGTTCTTTGCAGATAACATTGCTCCCATGGTAAATGAGATTTTTGCAAGTCCAATAGGTTTGAATTCATTTGAAATTTGGATGGGTACACTTGCATTTGGAATTCAAATTTACGGTGATTTCTCTGGATATTCAGACATTGCAATTGGTGCTGCATTAATTTTGGGCTTCAAGATACCTTTGAATTTCAACAAACCATACTTTGCAACATCACCATCTGACTTTTGGCGTAGGTGGCACATTTCATTATCCTCATGGCTGCGAGATTACCTTTACATTCCATTGGGTGGAAATAAGAAATCACCAAACAGAACGTATCTAAATTTAGCAACTGTAATGTTTCTAGGAGGTTTGTGGCACGGAGCTTCCTGGAATTTTGTAGTGTGGGGAATGTTACATGGTGGATACCTTGCAATTCACAAAGTGATTTCAAATAAATTCCCAGGACTCAAAATTCATCCGTTCTTCAAAAGCAGATTTGGAAAAATTATATCCATTTTGATAACACAGTATTTTGTATTTTTAGCTTGGATTCCATTCAGAGTACATAATACTGCGGATATGTGGTACTCTATCCAAAAGTATGTCTTGTTTGATTTTCAAATGAGTGAATCATTCATATTTTTACTTGAACATAAATGGCCTGTAGGTTTGATGGTGTTGTTTTTCATATTACATTTTATAATTTATTTACGTCCAAACATTATGGAAAAAATAAAGAATTGTGATTTAAAAATATGGACGTTGATTTTAACAATAATTCTAATATCAATAGTATTTTTCTATAATGGTAATCCA
>Ga0066836_10000285_pt1 | contig 23205 bp, 23 predicted proteins | sample ETNtaG_18_FD_71568 | JGI IMG/M metagenome (GOLD analysis project Ga0066836, IMG submission 71568) | Marine microbial and viral communities from oxygen minimum zone, Eastern Pacific Ocean - ETNP201302SV91 | ecosystem: Environmental > Aquatic > Marine > Oceanic | place: Pacific Ocean: Eastern... | reverse complement strand
CCTTCAGCATATTCAATTTCAGTAAGATTAAATTCTTTTAAATATCCATTAAGTTCTTCAATAATTTTTTTATTTATTTTCATTTTATTTGTTTAAAACTTCTTTAATTGAATCTAACGCCATAATATATCCTTTTACACCAAATCCACAAATAATTCCTTTAGCAGCCTTACTTATTAAAGATTTTTTCCTGAATTCTTCACGATTATATATGTTAGTTATATGAACTTCTATTGTTGGTAATTTGATTGCTAAAAGTGCGTCTAAAATCGCGACAGAAGTATGAGTATAACCTGCTGCATTGATGATTATTCCGTCAAAGACTCCTTTAGATTTTTGTATCATTGTTACTATTTCTCCTTCAATGTTTGATTGTTCAAATTTTATTTCAAAACCAATTTTTTTTGCATGCGATTCACAATCTTTTCTAACTTGATCAAGAGTTGTTTTTCCATATTTAGATTCTTCACGATCTCCAAGAAGATTTAAATTAGGTCCATTTATTATTAGTATTTTTTTTATCATTTAAATAAGTTAAAATAATCCAAATGAATAACTTAAATGTGGCAAAAATACAATTAAATGGAGACCCATACGAAATAAGCAATGGAACTAATTTGGATGAATTATTAAATAAACTCAAAATAAAGAAAAATAAAGTAGCTATAGAAGTCAATGGCGAAATTATTGAAAAAAATAGATATCTTGGTTTAATTTTAAACAAAAATGACAAAGTGGAAATTGTTCATTTTATTGGAGGAGGATAGTTTTTATGGAAGATATTTTTACTATAGCTAATAAAAATTTTAAATCACGTTTAATTGTTGGTACAGGTAAGTATAAAAATTTTGACGAAACTGCAAATGCTGTTAAAGCATCAAAGGCAGATATTGTTACTGTAGCCGTTCGAAGAGTAAATATTTTAGATAAAGATCAACCCTTATTAATGGATTTTTTAGATCCTAAACTGATAACGTATCTTCCAAATACCGCAGGATGTTACACATCAGAAGAAGCTTTGAGAACTTTAAGATTGGCTAGGGAAATGGGAGGTTGGAGATTGGTAAAATTAGAAGTTCTAGGTGATAAAAAAACTTTATACCCAAATATGATTGAAACAATCAAATCAACAGAAGTTTTAGTTAAGGAAGGTTTTGAAGTTATGGCTTATTGTAATGATGATCCAATTATGTCAAAAAAAATAGAAGATGCTGGCGCATGTGCAATTATGCCATTAGGTTCACCCATCGGTTCAGGGCTTGGTATACAAAATGAGATAAATATAAAATTAATTAAGGAACAGTCTTCAGTGCCAGTGATTGTTGATGCGGGGGTTGGTACAGCATCAGATGCAACTATAGCCATGGAATTAGGTTGTGATGGAGTTTTAATTAATACAGCAATTGCAGAAGCAAAAAACCCAGTATTAATGGCAGAGGCTATGAAAGATGCTGTTATATCTGGCAGGAAAGCTTTTAAAGCGGAAAGAATGAAAAAGAGAAAGTATGGTAGTGCTTCATCACCACAAAGCAATTTAATTTAATAATTTATTGTTTTTTTATTTGTAGAATTTTTTTTATTTGCGTGCGAGCGGTATTTAAATTTATTTCGCATTTTAAAATTTCTATTATTTTTTTTAGAAATAAAATTATTTCTGACATGATTTTTTTTAAAAGATATATTTTCAATATTTTCAATTTTTTTTATGATTTTTTTATTTTTATTAAATAAATCTATTCTATATTCGGGAATTGCCAATTTTTCATCTGATATCAAATTAAATTCTAATTTATACCTATTTTTAAAATAATTTATTTCTTTTTCTAAATTTTTTTCAATATATGATTTAACCTTAGATGGGATATTAATATTTACTGATTTTGCCTTATTAGAAAATGCTAATTCTTCACTTTTTTTTATAATTTTTAATGAAAAAGAATCAATCGAAAGTACCATGTTCCATTTTACAGAGCTTTCTCTGAGTCTTTGCCTTGTCATTTCTAGTAAACCAAAATTACCAATTCTACCAAATTGCATTCTTGCTCTATCTTCTTTGAGATATTCTCTTAACTTTCTTTCAACAGATTTTCTATTGTGAAAAGAAAACATATCTATAAAATCAATGACAATTAGTCCTGAGAGATCTCTTATTTTAATTTGTCTAGAAATTTCATCAGCTGCTTCCAGATTAGTTTTTAAAGCTGTTTTTTCTATATTTGATTCCTTTATTGACTGTCCAGAATTTACATCTATAGATACCAATGCTTCTGTTGGGTTAATTACAATGTATCCACCCGATTCTAATTTTACAGTTGGTTCAAAAATTCTATTTAAACTTTTTTCAATTCCTGCATCATGAAAAAGAGGAATTTTTCCTCTATATTTTTTAATTTTTTTCACATTTTCTGGCATTAAAAATTTCATAAAATTTTTAGCCTTCTGATAAGCTTCGTTTCCATCAATAATTATATTATTTGAATTGCGATCATACATATCTCTTATAGCTCTTTTGATTAAATCGCCTTCTTCGTAAACTAGACTTGGCGCTATTGACATAATAGTCTTTTCTTTAATTCCTTCCCAAGTTTTAATGGTATTTTGAACGTCATTTTTAAGTTCATTTTTTGTTTTATTTAACCCTGCCGTTCTAATTATTAGCCCCATACTCGGAGGTATCTCTATCTCTTGTAAGATTTTTCTTATTTTTTTTCTATCATCAGAATTAATTATTTTACGGGAAATACCACCGCCTTTTGGTGTATTTGGCATTAATACGCTATATTTTCCAGCTAAAGATATAAAAGTTGTTAATGCAGCACCTTTTTGGCCGCGCTCATCTTTTAAAATTTGCACTAAAATTATTTGATCTGGCTTAATTACTTCTTGTATCTTATATCTTCTAATACCATATCTTTGTTTTAATTCATTAAACTGGTCATTTCTATCTTTTCTTAAATTTTCTTCTTTAGCTTTTTCATTATTAGAATTATTTTCATCTTGGTTGGAATTTGAAACGGTTGTTTGTTCTGGTGTTTTTTCATTTTCACTTTTTTCTTTTAATTGTAATCTTAAATTTTCTTCATCTTTTTTAAGTTTATTTTTATCATCATGTGGTATTTGATAATAATCAGATTGAATATCGTTAAATGCTAAAAAACCATGTCTTTGCTTTCCGTAATTAATGAAAGCAGCTTGCAAAGAAGGTTCAATTCTTGAGACTTTTCCTAAATAAATATTATTTTTTAAATAAAGTTTATTTTTGTTTTCGTACTCATATTCTTCAATGTGTTTTTCAGATTTGAGTACGACTCTAGTTTCATCTGGATGCGATGCATCAATGTATAAATTCTTTTCCATATAAATTTGTTTGAGTAATTCATGTTTTTTTTGCTTATATAAATAATTTTGTTACCTGTTAATGCCTACATATACATTAAATTCATCAACAAATATACGCATTTTTTACTATGCTATTTATAGTTGATTTAAGAAATGCCTTAAGAAAGCCAGAATTAATTCATTTCTTCAAACTAATGACGGTATATTTTAAAAAAAGCTTAAAACTAATAGGAGCTATTTTTGTATTATTTTTACTTTTTGTATTTTCAACACTTTTGTATTTTTCTTCAGATTTACCAGATTACAAAATACTAGCAAACTACAAGCCTCCCATATCAAGCAGAGTCCACTCTGGAGAAGGTCAATTAATAGCTGAATATGCATTGCAAAAAAGATTTTTTATTCCGTACGATTCTATACCAAAAAAAATAATTTATTCTTTTTTATCAGCCGAAGACAAAAACTTTTTTTCTCATCCAGGAATTGATGCAAAAAGTATTACTAGAGCAACAATAAAAAATATCAAAAATATTTTTTCAGAAAAAAGACTAGAAGGTGCATCGACTATCACACAGCAGGTAGCGAAAAACTTTTTATTAAATAATGAAGTTTCTTTAAAAAGAAAGATAAAGGAAGCTATATTGGCATTTAGGATTGAAAGAGCCTACTCGAAAGAAAGAATTATGGAATTATATTTAAATCAAATATATTTGGGACAAGGAACATATGGAATAGCCGCGGCAAGCTTAGAATATTTTGATAAATCAGTTAATGATTTAAATTATGTAGAGTCCGCACTTCTAGCTGCACTTCCAAAAGCACCAAGTAAATATAATCCATATAAATCTATAGATAGAGCTAAAACAAGAAGAGATTTTGTATTAAAAAATTTATATGAAAATTCATATATTACTAAAACTCAATATGAAAATTTTAAGAAACAAGAAATAAAAACAAAAAAAAGAAACATAAAACTAGTCGAAGAGGCAAATTTTTATTCAGAAGAAGTTAGACGAATAATTAGCAATGTTTATGGATATGATAGTCTCTATAAAGGAGGCTTATCGATAAGAACACCTTTAAATTCTAGTTATCAAATTGAAGCTTTAAAAGCTTTAAGAGAAGGTTTAGAGTCATATGATCGTAGACATGGTTGGCGTGGACCAATTACAAATTTATCTGGAGTAGACTGGGTAAAAAATGTTCAAGAATTTACACCTGATAAAAGTTTAAACTGGAAATTAGCAAGAGTTATTGAGGTAAAAAAATTAATAACAAAAATTGAAATAGAAAATAAAAAAATTGGATTTATAGATTTTAAAAATATAACTTGGACCAGAAAAGAAAGTTTTGAAGATTTTTTAAAACCTAATGATATTATTTACGTTAAAAAAATAAAAAAGAATAAATGGAATTTGAAACAATTACCCAAAGTTAATGGAGCAATTGTTGTTATGGATCCTTACACAGGAAGAATTTTAGCAATGGTTGGAGGATTTAGTTATAAATTAAGTGAATTTAACAGGGCAACACAAGCAAAAAGGCAACCTGGTTCAGCTTTTAAACCATTTGTTTATGCTGTTGCGCTAGAAAACGGTTTTACTCCATCGACTTTAGTTTTAGACGCTCCATTTGTTATTAACCAGGGAGAAGGGTTAAAAACTTGGAAGCCTGAAAACTATGGTAAAAAATTTTATGGCCCATCAACCTTAAGAACTGGAATAGAAAAATCTAGAAATTTAATGACAGTTCGTGTTGCTCAAAAAGTAGGTTTCAAAAAAATTTCTAAAATCACAAACAGTTTAGACATATATAATAATGTTCCTGAACTATTATCAGTTTCTTTAGGAGCAGCAGAAACAACTTTAGTTAGACTTACAAATGCATATTGTACATTTGTTAATGGTGGAAAAAAAGTTACTCCAATTTTTATTGACAGAATTCAGGACAGAAGAGGAAAAACAATTTTTAATGCAGATAAAAGAAAATGCAAAGGATGTGAGGAAATTTCATATTTAAAAGAAGAAATACCTATAATTGAAGATGATAGAGAACAGATAATATCGACAGGTACTGCCTATCAAATTACTTCTATGTTGGAAGGAGCTGTTAAAAGAGGAACGGGAAAAAAATTAAGAGATTTAAAATTACCATTGGCTGGAAAAACAGGAACTACAAATAAAAATATGGATGCTTGGTTTTTAGGCTTTACATCAAAAATAGTTATAGGAGTGTATGTTGGTTTTGACGAACCTTCAAGTCTAGGTAGATATGAAACTGGAGCAAAAGCAGCTCTACCAATTTTTAAAAAATTTGTAAAAAACGTTGTAAAAAAAAAAGAAGCATTACCTTTTAAAGTACCCAAAAATATAAATCTAGTTATGGTTGACGCGGAAACTGGATTACAACCAAATATTAATACAAAAAAAATTATATACGAATCTTTTAAATCAGACGACCACTTTATGGTTGATCTTGAAAAATCATTTAGTACAGATACATTAGGGTTTTACGATTCTGAAAATATAGAAAAAATTTATAAGTTTTATTAATTATGAAAGATATAAAATCTAAAATTTCTGAAATAAAAAAAATAGCAGATAATGTGAGGGGGTATCTTTGATAAAAATAAAATCAAAGAAAAAATTCTTATATTTGATAATAAAATAGGTGAAGAAGATTTTTGGAAAAATAAGTTATATGCACAGAAAATACTAAAAGAAAAAAAATTTTTTGGCGATATATTAAATAATTTTAATTCTACTGTAACTGAAATAGAAGATTTAGAACAACTTTTAGAGATTGCTTATAGAGAGAACGAAATATCTGTAATAAAAGATTGTGAAAAAAAGACATCTTTAATATTAAATCAAATAAAAAAAATTGAAGTATCTTGTTTTTTATCTGAAGAAAATGATCATTTAGATAGTTATTTAGAAATACATGCTGGTGCAGGTGGAACAGAAAGTCAAGATTGGGCTCACATGTTAAGAAGAATGTATTCTAGATGGTCTGAAAAGAAAAAAGGAAAATTTGAAATTATAAGCGAACACAAAGGAGATGAAGCTGGAATAAAGTCTAGTATATTAAAAATTTCAGGTTCTTATATGTATGGTTGGTTAAAATCTGAATCAGGTGTTCACAGATTAGTCAGAATATCTCCTTTTGATTCCGGGGCAAGAAGACATACTAGTTTTGCAAGTGTTTGGGTTTATCCTGTAATTGATGATAGTATTAAAATAGATATTCAAGAAAAGGATATAAGAATTGATACTTACAGATCTAGTGGAGCCGGTGGACAACATGTTAATACCACTGATAGTGCAGTAAGAATAACTCACTTACCTACTAATATAGTTGTTCAGTGTCAAAACGAAAGATCTCAACATAAAAACAAAGAGACATGCTTTAATATGTTAAAAGCTCGTTTATACAAATACGAAATTCAAAAAAAAGAAGAAGTCTCAGAAAATTTAGCTAAGTCCAAAACTGATATTGGGTGGGGCCATCAAATTAGATCTTATGTTTTGCAACCCTATCAAATGGTTAAAGATCTTAGAAATAATTTAGAAAATAGCGATCCAGAAAGTGTTCTTGATGGAGATATTGATGAATTTTTAGAGGCGGCGCTTTATCAAACAAAAGAAAAAAAATAATTATGGGTAAATTTTTTTCAAGATTTTTTCTTCTATTATTAATTAGTACAGTTTCATTAATAATTTATCTTAGTTATTTTGGCATAAACACTGATAAATTTGACGATTTAATTAAAAGTAAAGCTAACGAATTAAACAAATACATTAAATTAGAATTTCAAAAAACAAAAATACATCTTAATTTTGGCGAATTAAATCTAGTTGTAAGATTACAAAATCCTAAAATTTTAGTTAAAGATAATGAAATTGATTTATCAAAACTAGATTTGTTTTTATCACTTAAATCATTTTTTAGTTCAAATTTTCTATTAGAAAGAGCTGAAGTTGCATTTATTGAGAATGATATTAAAGATTTAACAAAAATTACTAATATTTTTCTCCCTAAAATAATCAATAAACAACTTAATAAAATATTTGTAAAAGGAAATTTGGAAGGTGAATTTATTATTCCATTCGAATCTGATGGAAAATTGAGAAAAGATTATGGTTTTTCAGGAAAAATTTCTAATGCTACAATTAATTTAACAAAAGATTTTTCTATTAAAAATTTAACCACAGATATTAAAAATATAAATAATAAAGATGAAGAACCTAATATAATTGAATTAGTTATAAAAAATGGCTTTATAAATGATCTAAATTTATCAAATACAAATATAAATTTAAAAAAAGAAGAAAATAAAATCAAAGTAAAAAGCTTGTTACAAACAAAAGGAGACTTAAATTTTTCTCAGATTAAAAAGTTATCTGCTTTATTTAATATTGATCTAGATAATTTTAAAGATATTTATGGAACGGCCGATTTAAGAACAAATATTAATTTTGACTTAGAAAAAAGATTTAAAATAAAAAATTTATCTTATTCTGTAGAAGGTGACATTTCCCATATAGAAATACATGCCTCTGAAAAGAGAATTATTAAAAAATATTTACCAGAATTTAACTCCAAAATAACTCTTAAAGATACCAATATTAAGCTCATCAACTCTGGTTTAAATCATGAATTGGAATTAAATGGTTTTATGAAAGTAAAAGAGCATTTTGACAGTTTTAAAATTAACGAAACTTATAATTATAATAAAAAAAGCATAGAGATTAATGGAATTTTAGATTTAACTAATTCTAAAGTTAAAATTTCAAAGCTAAACTATAATAAAGATGAAGGGGAAAAATCAGAATTAACTTTTGATATTAATTTTATTTTAAATAAATTTTATAATATTAATAATCTATATTTTTTAGCTGATAAAAACAAAATTCATTTATCAAAAATAAAACTTAATAAAAATCTTGAATTAATAGATTTTGAAAAATTTGAAATTAAAACTTTTTTAAATAAAATTAAAAATAATGACTTTATGGGTCAAAAAAAAGGAAAAATTATAATTTCAGGTAATGTTTTTGATTTCCAGCCTCTACTTAAATCTCTCTATAAAAAAAATGATAAAAAGACCTTTAGTAAAAAATTTAATAGTGAAATTAAAATTAATTTTGACAAAGTTCTTACCGGAACAAATGATGAGATAGAAAATTTTGCGATGATTGCTTCAATTCAAAAAGGCTCTTACGTCAAGCTAAGTGCAAAAGGAATTTTTTCGGAAAATGAAGTAGTGGAAATGTCTATTTATCAAATTGACAATGAAAAAAAAACACTCCAAGTAGTTTCTGATCGGGCGAGACCCTTTATAAAAAATTTTGATTTTATAAAAGGATTTGAAGGTGGAAAATTAGAATATGAATCAATTATTTATAAAAATGATTCTAGTTCAAATTTACTAATAACAGACTTTAAAGTTTCAAAAGTTCCCGCTCTAGCAAAATTATTAACTTTAGCTTCTTTGCAAGGAATAGCAGATACGCTGAGCGGAGAAGGGATTCGATTTGAATCATTCGAAATGAAGTCAAGATCTGAAGGAAATGTTTTAAATATTGAAGACGCTTTAGCAATGGGGCCTGCAATATCAATTTTGTTAGAGGGATATGTTAATAAAGGAAAAACTGTTAGCTTGAGGGGAACTTTGGTTCCTGCCACTAAGCTAAACTCCATCATAGCTTCAATACCTTTAGTTGGAGATATATTAGTTGGAAAAAAAACTGGAGAAGGTGTTGTTGGAGTAAGTTTTAAAATGAAAGGACCTCCAAAAGATATTAAAACAACAGTCAATCCTATTAAAACTTTGACACCTAGGTTTATTGTAAGGGCAGTAGAAAAAATGAAAAATAGAAAAAAAGAAGAAACTAAATAATTTTAACAATTATATGTTGTTTTTTCCCATGAGAGACTTTTAAACTGTTGCTTTGATCAAAGTTATTTAGATCAATTTTTTTTGAGTCATCAGTCACAACTTCGTTATTAATTTTTAAACCATTATTTTTAATCAATCTTCTAATTTCACCTTTAGAGTTTGCTAAATTAGTTTGAAGTACAAGATCCAATATATTGATACCATTACTAATTATATTTTTTTTAATTTTAATAACTGGAAGATTTTTTCCTATAGATTTATCAGCAAATGTTTTTTTTGCAGTTTCCTCAGAATCTTTGGCTGATTTAGTTCCATGTAACATTGCTGTTGCTTCATTAGCCAGCAAAACTTTAAGTTCATTTATATTTGAATTGCTGTTTTTTAAATTATTTATTTTAGTTAAATCTAAATCAGTAAAAAGCTTTAAAAAGTTTATTACATCTTTATCGTCCGTGTTTCTCCAAAATTGCCAATAATCATATGATGAAAGCATTTTTTTATTTAACCAAACTGCCCCTTTTTCAGTTTTTCCCATTTTTACTCCAGATGAAAGCGTCAACAGTGGTGTTGTTAATCCATGAGCTATTTCTTTATTTTTTCTTTTTATCAATTCAGTTCCATTAATTATATTTCCCCATTGATCAGATCCTCCAATTTGTAAAATGCATTTATGTCTTTTGTTAAGTTCATAAAAATCATAAGCTTGAAGCATCATATAATTAAATTCCATATAGCTTAGAGATTGATCTCTTTCTAGACGTAACTTAACACTGTCAAAAGTTAACATTTTATTTATTGTAAAATACTTACCAATCTCCCTTAAAAAATTAATATAGTTCAATTTACTTAACCAGGAATAATTATTAACAAAGATAGGTTTAGTTTTTGGATTTTTTGATTTTAAAAAAATTTTAAAAACATTCTGAATACTCTTTATATTTCTATCAATATCCTTTTTGCTTAGAATTTTTCTAGTCTCATCTTTACCTGAAGGATCTCCTATGAGAGTTGTCCCTCCACCAAGCAAAACTATAGGCTGATGACCATATCTTTGAAGTAGTCGTAGACACATTATCTGGATCAAACTTCCGACGTGTAAACTTGGTGCTGTACAATCAAACCCTATATAAGCTTTTACCTTACCTTTAGACATTATTTCTGCTAAGCCAGTTTCATCAGTGCATTGGCTAAAATAACCTCTCTTGTGGAACTCAGATAGAAATGTTTCTTGCATGAATTTTCAGCTTCTTTAAAGTTGTAATATACAATATTCCTTTTAAATTAAATATAATTTATGAACAAATCCTTTTGTAGTTTGGGCCTAATGAGCGGCACATCAGCTGATGGTGTAGATGCCTCAATTATTCAATCAGATGGCGATAATAAATGTGAAGTAATATTAGATAAATATTTTAAATACGGTCAAAATACCTATGAAAATATTCATAACCTTAAAGATGAAATAAATGATTCTAAAGATCTAAAGAATCTATCAAAAAAAATTCAATCTATCGAAAAAGAAATAACATTATTTCACGTAAAAGTAGTTAATGAGATTATTAAAGAATCAAAATCAAATATTGATTTTGTAGGATTTCACGGACAAACCATATTTCATAATGCTAAGGAAAAAATTTCAAAACAATTGGGTGATGGAAAAATGCTTTCTGAACTTACAAAAAAAACCGTTATTTATAATTTCAGAAAAAATGACATAAAAAATGGTGGACACGGCGCTCCACTAACACCAATATTTCACAAGTTGCTAAAAAGAAAATTTGAAATCAAAGATGCAACTTTTGTAAATATAGGTGGAATAGTTAATATAACTAAAATTTTTAATGATAACAAAATGTCAGGAACAGATATTGGACCAGGAATGTGTTTAATTGATAAATGGATAAGACAAAAGATTAAAAAAAATTATGATTCAAATGGAGAAATAGCAAAATCTGGAAAAGTTAATAAATCAATATTAGATCAACTATTAAAAAATTTTTATTCAAAAGAAGATATTTTAAATAAAGAATCTATAAAGTCTTTTGATACAAAATATTTTGATTTCTCATTTGTAAAAGATTTGTCCCTAGAAGATGGAGCAGCTACCTTGACAGATTTTACTGCTAGAATAATAGTTTCTGCTATAGAGTCTGTTGATCGATATAAAGAAAAAATAATTTTATGCGGAGGGGGAAGAAAAAATAATTTTTTAGTTGAAAAATTAAAAAATGAAAATAATAAAATAAAACTAATTGATGAGTATAATATTGATGGAGATTTTATCGAGTCACAAGCTTTTGCTTATCTTGCCATTAGAAGTTATCTCAAATTACCAATCTCTTTTCCTGAAACCACAGGAGTTAACAAGCCTTGTGTTGGAGGTATAATCATTAAAGGTTAAACTATAGTAATTTTATCTTTTATATAACGATTTATTATAGTAGATAATTCTTTTTCTTTATTTTTAAAAAAATGATTAGCATTTGCAGCTGATTCAAATTTAACATCAATATTTTTTTGAATGCTTAATCTTTTTTTTAAATTTAATATACTATCTTGTTGGACAAGCTCATCGTTTTTTCCGTATATTACTAGTCCTGAAATTGGACAGGGAGACAAGAAAGTGAAATCATATAGATTTGGTTGTGGAGAAATTGTAACAAACTTATTTACTTCTGGTCTTCGCATAATTAGCTGCATACAGATTAAAGCACCAAATGAAAATCCAGACACCCAGCATTGACTATATCCTAGATTTTCTTTTTCTATCCAATCTAGTGCAGCAGCAGCATCTGATAACTCTCCTTGACCATTGTCAAAAATACCATCACTTTTTTCTACACCTCTAAAATTTATTCTAATTACAGAAAAATTATTCTTATAAAAGCAATTATAAGTTTCATAAACTATTCTGTTATTCATTGTGCCGCCATATTGTGGATGAGGTTGAAGCACAATTGCCACAGGAGCGTTTGGTTGTTTGCTTTTAAAATATTTAGCTTGGAGTCTTCCACATGGGCCAGGAATAAATATTTCTTTATCTTCAACAGTCATAATTCATTGTTAATGATAATTATTTTCAAAAAAGATTAGTTTTATAACACGTTTAGTAGAAAACGATTTTATTTATTTACTATACTTGACTATTTTAGTAGGATTCATTAAATAAACTCAATAAAATAGGGTTTTATTAATATGAAATTAACAAGCAAAGGCCGTTATGCAGTACAAGCACTGGCCGATATAGCAAAAAACACCAAAGATCAACCTACAAATCTTACTGAAATTTCACTAAGACAAGGTATTTCTATTTCTTTTTTAGAACAAATTTTTTTAAAATTAAAAAAAAATAATTTAGTTATAAGTTCAAGAGGTCCATCTGGTGGTTATTTTTTATCTAGATCTCCTGATGAAATTTATTTATCAAATATTATAGATGCAGTAGATGAAAAAGTAAAAACAGTTGCTTGTAAGAGAGAATCAAAAAAAGGTTGTAATGGCAAATTATCCAAATGCATAACACATAATCTGTGGGACGATTTAGAAAATCATATTAATAATTTTTTTAAGAAAAATACCTTAAATGATGTAGTTCATAAAGTAGATAAAAATAAAGAGTCAGAAATAAATCAATGAAACAACAAGAGCTAAAAAAAGTAAATGATTATAAATATGGTTTCACAACAGATATTGAATCTATTAAGGCGCCCAAAGGATTAAATGAAGAAATTATAAAATTTATATCCGAAATAAAAAAAGAACCGAAATGGATGTTAGATTGGAGAATGAAGGCTTTTAAAAGACTTAAAACTATAAGTGAACCAAATTGGCAAAAACCAAAGTATCCAAAAATTAATTATCAAGATTTATATTATTATTCTGCACCAAAAAGTGCAAAAGATAAGCCAAAAAGTTTAGATGAAGTTGATCCAAAATTAATCGAAACATATAAAAAATTAGGCATTCCTTTAAAAGAACAAGAGAAACTTAGTGGTGTTGCTGTAGATGCTGTATTTGATTCTGTATCAGTAGCAACGACTTTTAAAGACAAATTAACTGAGAAAGGAATTATTTTCTGCCCTATATCTGAAGCTATACAAAAACATCCAGATTTAGTAAAAAAATATTTAGGTTCTGTAATTCCAATCACAGATCACTATTTTGCTACACTTAATTCAGCTGTTTTTACTGATGGTTCATTTGTTTATGTTCCTAAAGGAGTTAAATGTCCAATGGAACTTTCGACCTATTTTAGAATAAATGCATCGGAAACAGGTCAATTTGAAAGAACGTTAATTATTGCTGATAAGGGTAGCTACGTTAGTTATCTAGAAGGATGTACAGCGCCAATGCGTGATGAAAATCAACTTCATGCAGCTAACGTTGAGTTAGTCGCTTTAGATGATGCAGAAATAAAATATTCAACGGTTCAAAATTGGTATCCAGGTGATAAAAATGGAAAGGGAGGAATTTATAATTTTGTAACAAAAAGAGGAGCATGTAGAGGAAAAAATTCTAAAATATCTTGGACGCAGGTAGAAACTGGATCAGCAATTACATGGAAATATCCAAGTTGTATTTTGCAAGGAGATAATTCTATAGGTGAGTTTTATTCAATAGCTATTACAAACAATTATCAAAAGGCTGATACTGGAACTAAAATGATTCATCTTGGAAAAAATACGAAAAGTAAAATTATATCGAAAGGAATTTCAGCAGGTCACGCAGACAATACTTATAGAGGTTTAGTTGATATTAATAAACGAGCGATGAATGCTAGAAATTATACTCAATGCGATTCTTTGTTAATGGGAAATAAATGTGGTGCTCATACAGTTCCATACATTAAAAATAAAAATTGTTCTTCAATTATAGAGCATGAGGCCACAACATCAAAAATAAACGAAGAACAATTATATTACTGTAATCAAAGAGGTTTAAACCAAGAAGATGCCGTAGGTTTAATTGTTAATGGTTTTTGCAAAGAAGTATTGCAGCAATTACCAATGGAGTTTGCTGTTGAAGCTCAAAAACTAGTGGGTATTAGCTTAGAAGGTAGTGTTGGATAATGATAAATAGATTCCATTTAGCAATACCTGCAGGTAATTTGGATGTAGCAATAAAATTTTATTGCGATGTATTAGGTTGCAACAGAGGCAAAGCAGAATTCAAATATCCTGATGCTTGGGCAGATATTAACTTTTGGGGTAATGAATTAACCTTACATGCAACAGATCCCAAAAATAAAATTAATTTTGAACGTCATAATGTAGATATGGGCAATGTTTCTGTCCCTCATTTTGGTGTCCATTTAGATCCTGATTCATTTAAAGATTTAAAAGAAAGACTAATTGAAAAAAAAATAAAATTTATTGATCCGCCTTATGTAAGATTTAAAGGTGAAGAAAAAGAACAAGAGACAATGTTTATTGAAGATCCAAATGGTAATTGTATGGAAATTAAAACAATGAAAAATCCCGAATCGCTATTTTTATTTAAGAGTAAAAAATGATTATAGATAATAAAATTGCTGAATACGAAAATAACATTAAAACTTTACAAGCCGTTGAAAGTTTAGAAGTTTATCGATGGTTAATTTCTCTTGGAGAAAAAATAAAAGAAGATCCTCTTAGCAAGGAAATGCGTATTGATAAAAATAAGGTTAAGCGTTGCCAGTTTGATTTATTTGTTGATTGGGAAAATGGTAAATTTAAAGCATGGAGCAATGCAATGATAGCAGCAGGCTATGCTTATGTGTTATTGGATGTTTTTAATTCACTACCAATAAATGAGTCAAAAAAAATTACGCTAGATCATTTTAAAAAAGTAAAAATGGATGAACTATTAACAATGAATAGAAAGACAGGTTTTTATGAGATGATAGAAATGATGATGGAACGAATTAAAAATGTTAGAAATTAAAAATTTAAAAGCTGCAATAAATAATAAACAAATCCTTAAAGGTTTAAACTTAAACATAAAACCAGGAGAATTACATGCAATTATGGGTCCTAACGGCTCAGGAAAAAGTACTTTAGCTAATATTTTATCAGGAAAAAAAGGTTATGAAATTTCTGGTGAACTTAATTTTCTAGGCAAAAGTTTAAAGGAAGTTACGGTAGAAGAAAGAGCACAAAAAGGAATTTTTTTAGCGTTTCAATATCCTTTAGAAATACCGGGAGTAAACACAAATAATTTTTTAAAAACATCATTAAATTCTGTAAGAAAAGCAAAAGGACAAAATGAATTAGATTCCCTAGCATTTCTAAAACTAGTTAAAGAAAAATCAACTGAACTTGGAATTGATGAAAAAATTTTGTCAAGACAGTTAAATGTAGGTTTTTCAGGAGGTGAAAAGAAAAAAAATGAAATTTTACAAATGAAAATTTTAGACCCTAACCTTTCAATTCTTGACGAAACCGACTCAGGTCTAGACATTGACGCTCTAAAAATTATAGCCAAAGGTGTGAATTCATCAAGATCCAACAAAAAATCTTTTTTAGTGATAACTCATTATCAACGATTACTAGATTACATCAAACCTGATTTTGTTCACGTACTGTCCGACGGAAAAATTATTAAGACAGGTTGTGGTGAATTAGCTGAAGAATTAGAAAAGACTGGCTATACAAAATTAAATTAAAATGATGCATAACTTTAATATCAATTCCCAGCAAATTGATAATATAAAAAAAATTTCTATTGAGGAAAAAAATTTTAGGATCAAAAATTTTAAACTTTTTGAATCAGCTGGATTCCCAAACAAGAGATTAGAAGATTGGAAATTTTCAGATTTTAGAGAAATTATTAACAAAAATTTTGATCAAGTTGATTCACAAAAAATATCAGATGGTATAAATAAAATTAATTTACTTAAAGATTTTGAACACAATTACATAGTCCTTGTAAATGGAAATTTACACTCTAGCGATTTTAAATATGAAGAAATAAATAAAATAAAATTAAGCTCATATAAACAAGGTTTTAATCATAAGTTTAGTGAAAACCCTCTTATATGTTTAAACCATGCTTTAGCTGAGGGTGGGTATTCTCTAGAAGTTGAAAAAAACTATAAATTTAAAAAAGTTTTAATTATTTATAACTATTTCACTGAAGGTGTAAAAAATAAAATTTTAAATTATAAAAATAAAATTAATTTAAATGAAAACTCAGAAATTCATATTATTGAATATACTATTAGTGAGTCTAAATTCATAAATAATGTATATGAAAATGTAGTTTTAAAGAAAAATGCAAAGCTTAAAAATTTATATATGCAAAATAATAAAAGCGATGGTTTTTTTCATAAATTTTTAAAAAATGAACTTTCATTTCAATCGAGTTATACAAATTTGATTTTTTCATCTGGACTCAAATTTAATAAATTAGATATAGAATGTAATTTGTTAGAAGAATATTCTGAGTGCAATATATTATCAGCTTTGTTTTTAAAAAAAAATGAACACCAGGAAATTAAAACACGTATAAATCATCTAGCTCCAAATTGTAAAAGCTATCAAAGAGTTAAGAAAGTTTTAAATGCTGAAAGTACAGGAGTATTTCAGGGTAAAATTTATGTTAAAGATAAAGCTCAAAAAACTGATGCCTATCAATTAAGTAAAGCCTTGTTATTAAATGACAATGCTGAGTTTAATTCCAAACCAGAATTAGAAATTTACGCAGACGATGTAAAATGCTCACACGGATCAACTTCCGGAAGTATAGATGAAGATTCTTTACACTATTTAATGACCAGAGGTTTAAGTAGATCAGATTCAACTAAACTGTTAATAAAAGGTTTTTTAAATGATATAGTAGAATTTATTAAAAGTCCTACCATAAAAAAATTTATAGAATCTAAATTGGATGAACAAATAAATGGACATTAATTCAATAAAATCTCAATTTCCTATTTTTTCTAATAAAATAAATGGTAAACAACTAGTATATCTAGACAACTCTAATTCTTCCCAAAAACCAATAGCTGTTTTGAACGCTCTAGATTATTTCTATAAGAATGAATTTTCCAACATAGGAAGAAGTATTCATTCTCTAGCTGTGAATGCAACAAACAAATTTGAACAAACAAGAACGAATGTAAAAAACTTTATCAATGCCAAATCAAAAGAAGAAATAATTTTCACAAAAAATGCTACCGAATCTATAAATTTAGTTGCAACAACTTTTGGTCAACAAAATATTAAAAAAGGAGATGAAATTTTAATAACTGAATTAGAACACCACTCCAATTATGTTCCCTGGCATTATTTAAGACAAACAAAAGGGGCTATTATAAAGTTTGCTCCTATTAATGATGATGGTGATATTATAATTGAAAAATTAAAAGAATTAATAACTTCTAGAACCAAGATAATTGCTGTCACACACCTGTCTAATGTAACCGGAACCATAGTTCCTATTAAAGAAATTGTAGATATGGCGAGAAAAAAAAATATTCCAGTTTTAGTTGATGGATGTCAAAGCGCTCCCCATATAAAGATTGATGTTCAAGATTTAGATTGTGATTTTTATGCCATTTCTTGCCATAAAGTTTATGGACCAACAGGCGTAGGTATATTGTATGCAAAAAAAAAATGGTTAGAAAAATTGCCTCCATATATAGGAGGAGGAGGAATGATCAGTGAAGTTAAAAAAGAAAATATTACTTATGCACCCATTCCAGAGAAGTATGAAGCTGGAACAATGCCAACAGCTGAAGTCGTGGCGTTTAATGAATCAATCAAGTTTATGCAATCAGTTGGAATTGAAAATATAATAAAACATGAAAAAGAACTTACTAATTATGCTTTAGAAAAGTTAAAAAAAATTAACTCAGTTAATATCATAGGTAATCCTAAAAAAAGGGCAGGAGTAATTTCTTTCACAATAAAAGGAGTTCATCCTCACGATATATCTACAATAGTAGATGAAGACGGAGTCGCCATAAGAGCAGGACATCATTGTTGTCAAATTTTGCATGAAAGATTAAATTTATCTGCTACCGCAAGAGCTTCAATTGGAATTTATAATACAAAAGAGGACATAGATATACTTTGTAAGGCAATTGAAAATTGTAGAAAAGTTTTTGAATTAAAATAATGGATTTAAAACAGTTATACCAAGATATAATTTTAGAACATGGGAAAAGTCCCAAAAATAGAGGAAAATGCGAAGGATACAATTATAACGCAAAAGGATTTAATCCTCTTTGTGGAGATAAAGTTCATATTTATTTAAAGTTAGACAGTAAAAAAAAAGTTGAGGGTCTATCTTTTGAAGGTGAGGGATGTGCTATTTCTTTAGCTTCAGCATCTATAATGACCGAGTTAGTAAAGGGAAAATCTTTTGAAGAAGTTAAAGAAATAATGAGTGCTTTCATGAATATGGTAAGAAAAACCTCAGAAATACAATCAAATTATTTAGATGAAGATGAAAAAACAAAACTTATGTCATTGTCAGGTGTAAAGGAATTTCCAATGAGGGTGAAGTGTGCTACATTATCGTGGCATACTTTAAATTCTGCTATAGAAGGTAAAAAAGAAGAAGTAAATACTGAGGTCATAGATTGATGGAAGATATAAAAAATAAAATTATAGAAGAGATAAAAAAAATTTATGACCCTGAAATTCCAGTGAATATTTATGAATTAGGTTTAGTTTATAAAATAGATGTTGATGAAAAAAACAAGGTTAATATCGATATGACACTAACATCACCAAATTGTCCTGTTGCTGAGAGCTTACCCAACGAAGTTAAGGAGAATGTAAAGAAAGTAGAGGGTGTTTCTGATGTAAAATTGAACTTAGTTTGGGAACCTCCTTGGGATAAAGATAAAATGTCAGAAGCTGCAAAGCTAGAACTGAATTTATGAGTAAACAAGTAATAACATTAAGCGATAGAGCTGCGGAAAGAGTTAAAGAAATTATATCTAGTGCAAAAGAACCAATCATTGGTGTTAGAGTGGGTGTTGCTTCTGGAGGATGCGCGGGCATGTCTTATGTTATGGAATACGCAAAAAATACAAATCCGAACGATGAAATAATAGAAGATAAAGGTGTTAAGGTATTAATTGATCCAAAAGCAATAATGTACCTGCTGGGCACCGAAATGGATTATAAAAAAGAAGAACTTTCTTCAACATTTGTATTTAAAAATCCCAACGAAACTGAGCGTTGCGGATGTGGTGAATCATTTAAGGTTTAATTCTATATTGCCGCTCAATCAAGAATTGTATATAATGTTATTGTATGAGAGATACAAAACATTTAGGAAATCATGCTAATAAATTAGCTGAGAAAGCTAAAGAAAAGGCATTGTTTAGAACTCAGCGTAAAGCTGTGGAAGCTGGGGCGCATGGAACTTTAGATTACACTATAAAAGAAGGTGTAAATAAAAATAAAATCGCCGACGATAAAATCATCAAAAGTAAAAAATAATGTCCATTCGTGCATTTGCATTAACAGCTGCAATATTCGGTTCCGCAACCTTATTTTTTATTGCATGGTGGTTAATTCTTACAGGAAATGCAGAGGGACCAACAACTCTACTTGAAAGAATTTATATAGGATATAGTTTTACACCAGTGGGAAGTGTAATTGGTGCAATATGGGGATTTGTAGATTTTGGAATTGGTGGAGCGATTGCTGCATGGTTATACAACAAAATTAAAAAATAATATTAACAGCTATAGTACATATCAAATTCTATTGGATGCGGAGTGTGTTCAAGTTTGTAAATTTCTTCAAATTTTAGAGCTATGTAAGCATCTATTTGATCGTCTGTAAAAACTTCACCTTGAGTAAGAAATTTTCTATCTCTATCAAGATTTTCCATAGCTTCTCTTAAAGAACCACAAACAGTTGGAATATTTTTTACTTCATCTTCTGGCATGGCATACAAATCTTGATCAACAGGTTTTCCAGGATTAATTTTATTTTTAATTCCATCTATTCCAGCCATTAACATAGCTGAGAAAGTTAAATATGGATTGCCCGCTGCATCTGGAAATCTAATTTCACATCTTGCAGCTTTTTTATCCATCGTTATAGGTATTCTGCATGATGCCGATCTGTTTCTTGCAGAATAAACTAGCAAAACAGGCGCTTCGAAACCTGGGATTAATCTTTTGTAACTATTTGTTGTGCTATTAGAAAAAGCATTAATTGCTTTTGCATGTTTTAAAATGCCACCAATATAATGTAATGCCATTTCAGATAATCCAGCATATTTGTTCCCTGAAAATAAAGCTGTATTTCCTTTCCATAAAGATTGGTGTGTATGCATTCCAGAACCATTATCGCCTTTAACTGGTTTTGGCATAAAAGTTGCTGTTTTTCCAAAAGAATGTGCAACCATTTGTACCCCATATTTATAAAGTTGCATATTGTCAGCTTGATCGGTTAGTGTACCATAATAAATTCCTAGTTCATGTTGGCTTGGTGCAACTTCATGATGATGTTTTTCAGCCTTAATTCCCATATCTCTTAAAGCTTTTAGAAACTCACCTCTCATATCTTGAGCACTATCAACGGGAGGGACTGGAAAATAACCACCTTTAATTCCCGGTCTATGACCCATATTTCCATTTTCATAATCTCTTCCTGTATTATACGGACCTTCAGAACTATCAATTTTAAAACCAGTTTCGTTCATTTCATTTTTATATTTAACGTCATCAAATACAAAAAATTCTGCCTCAGGACCAAAATATGCTTTATCTCCAATACCTGTTTTTTTTAAATAAGCCTCAGCTTTTTTAGCTATGCTTCTCGGATCACGTTCGTAAGGATTTTTTTTAACTGCATCTATAACATCGCAGAATAAAACTAATGTATTATGTGAGGTAAATGGATCCAAAATTTGTCTTTGAAGATCTGGCTTAAGTATCATGTCAGACTCGTTAATAGCTTTCCATCCAGCTATAGAAGAACCGTCAAAAAAAACTCCATCATCCAACATTTTTTCATCAACCATTTTTCCGTCCATAGTTAAATGCTGAAGTTTTCCTCTTGGATCAGTGAATCGCAAATCTACGTATTCTACTTCTTTATCTTTTATAAGTTTAATTATGTTGCTAGCACTCATTTATTCTCTGTATATATTATTTCACGTGTAACTAAATATTTTTTATCTAACTTTTAAGTTGTATCAGTATCAACTCAACCGCTTTAATTGTAATGAAATTATCATATTGCTGGTATGCATAGCACACATAGATTTTAAATTAACTCACAAAATATTTCTTAATAATACTTAATGAGAGAGTTTATTATATAAAATGTAGGAAAAAAATGATTGAAATTTTTAATTCAGCAGAGATGAAGAGATTCGAGGAAAGCCAGTTTGTAAAAAAGAATTCCTATTATTACATGCAAAAAGCTGGCTATTCAGTTTTTAAATTTATTAAAAAAAAGTTTATAAATAAAATGCCAGTAATAGTTTTATGCGGACCTGGTAATAATGGGGGAGACGGCTTTGTTATCGCAAAACATTTAATGAATCATGGATATTCCGTAAATGTTTATACTTACATTAATAAGAAAAATTATAATGGAGATGCACTAAAAGCTCTCAAAGGATTTAAAGGAGAATTAAAAAAAGTAAGTTTATTTAAATTACAAAATGATGCTCTAATTGTGGATGCTCTTTTTGGACTAGGCCTGCAAAGAAATATTAAGGGTATTTTAAGTAAAATTTTTAGAAAAATAAATAGAGCTAAAAATTTCATAGTTTCAGTTGATATTCCTTCTGGCGTTTGTTCAAATACAGGAAAAATATTTGGAAGTGCTATAAAAGCAGATTTTACTATTACATTTCATAGAAAAAAAATAGGTCATGTAGTTGGTGATGGAAGAAATTTTTGCGGAAAGGTTAAAGTGGTAAATATAGGTTTTTCACAGAAAAAAGCAAAATCTGGATGTAGAGAAAATTCTCCAAATTTATGGAAAAAACATTTCCCTTGGAAGAAAAATTTTTCTCATAAATACAGCAGAGGTAGAGTTATTGTTTATGGAGGTCAAAAGGAGTTTACTGGGGCCACTATTCTATCTGCACAAGCTGCCCTAAGAACTGGAAGTGGGTCGATAAAAATTTTATGTTCAAAAAATACTCTACAAATATATTCCGTTAAATTTCCATCTGCTTTAAAAAAAGAAATAAATAATATTAATGAATTAGATAAATTTCTTAAAGAAGAAAAAGTTACATCTATGCTTGTTGGTCCAGGATCTGGATCCAATAACATAACTAAAGAAATAACAAAATTAATACTCAAAAAAGTTAAATATGTTGTTGTAGATGCTGATGCGTTAACTTGTTTTAGAAATGATTTAAAATCACTTTATAATTTACTTGATAAAAATAAAATAATAACTCCTCATATAGGAGAATTTTATAAAATTTTTCCAAAGGTTAATAAAAATTTAAGCAATATTGATAAAGTTTTAAGTGCTTTAAAATTAATTAAGTCTAATATTTTATTAAAGGGACCAAACACAATTATAGTTTCACATGATAAGAAAATTGTAATTAATACTCATTCTTCTTCTGAGTTGGCTGTAATTGGATCTGGGGACGTTCTAAGTGGTTTAATCGTTAGTTTGATAGGAGATAAAAAAATGAATCCATTTTTGGCAAGTTGCGCAGCAACATGGTTACATGGAGATATTGCAATAAAATACGGTAAGGGACTGATAGCTGAAGATATAGTTAATGGAATACCATTTGCGCTTAAGAGATTAAAAGATGGAAGATTTACTAAATAAAGAACCAGTAAGAAGAGTTCAAGAATTTATTGCTAAATTTGATTCTAATCTCAAGATATTAGTTTTAGACACTACAGCAAGAACTGCAAAAGATGCAGCAACTTCATTAAAATGTGAAGTAGGAGCAATTGTTAAAAGTTTATTGTTAAGAGCTGAAAATAGCTTTTTGATATGTTTAGTTGCTGGTGATAAAAGATGTTC